>Ga0172380_10000543_pt1 | contig 72427 bp, 85 predicted proteins | sample Leawe162metaG_FD_119747 | JGI IMG/M metagenome (GOLD analysis project Ga0172380, IMG submission 119747) | Leachate microbial communities from a municipal landfill in Southern Ontario, Canada - Leachate well 162 metaG | ecosystem: Engineered > Solid waste > Landfill > Unclassified | place... | reverse complement strand
GGCTCCGCTTGTTCAAGTCCGGGCGAAAGTGAAGTAGTTCACTTTCTTCGACCGCACAAAATTAAAACCCCTTTCGGGGTTTAATTTTGCGCGGTCGACCGGACTTGAGGGTCAAGTTTCTAAATTCGCTTCGCTCATTAAGAACTTCCTCCCCGAGCTCGCCTGTCGCAAGCGACATGGCTCCGCTTGTTCAAGTCCAGGCGTGAGCAAAGCAGTTTGCTCACTTCGACCGCACAAAATTAAAACCCCTTTCGGGGTTTAATTTTGCGCGGTCGACCGGACTTGAACCGGCAACCTCCCGCGTGACAGGCGGGTGCTGCTAACCAGTTGAGCTACGACCGCAAATGGGAAGGATAATGAGAGCTTGCTCACATTATATCTCCGAATACAGCGGTGGAAAGATTTCTCTTACTTCAACAAACGAGGAGCGAAATATGAGTTTACTCATATTTTGTCCGAGTGCAGCTGAAGCAAGGTTTCTTACGACCGCATTTTCACAAACCTCTCAAAGACGACCTTTTTTCGTCTTAAATACAATTTGTGAGATGTATTATACATAATTTCATAGATTTTCAAAGCATCTCTAATAGAAAGTGAAAGTCTGGCGTAATTTCCGCTTTTTGAGTGATATAGACTACCTCCTAAAATTCCTCTCTTTTTGAGCGATTCGTGAAGTGACCTTAGGTACTCGTATGAGCCACTGGTGAATGACACCTGAATTGTCATGAGCGTCGTCTTTCTGTTTTTATGTACCAAACCGACCCACACATTACCATCCCCATCAAAATATCCTCGGACGAAATCACCAAAATATTTCTCTGGTATACATGGTAGCTCCATCCGTTTTGTCTTATTTGGAAATAGTCCCAAGACGTCAAGATCATAGAACCATTCCTTACTTCCAATTTGAATCCTGTGTACACATCCTGTAGGACTAATTCGAGTGGAAATCTTATGTCGAGACTTCATGCTTTTTCTCATAGAAACAAGTAATGACTTGTCAGCGGTATATATAGCAATGTAATGATTTCCTCTTTTCGTCTGCACAATGTTTCCATCCGCATATAAAAATCCAAGGATATACGCCATGTCAGACGACCATGTTTTAAAAAAATCTTTGTCATACATCATTGGTATCGGCATATTAATAAGTATACACCGTGACAGTGTATTTGACTAACCACATTTGAGCATACGTGGGGCAGTCAAAACCGCCCTTACGGGCGGTCATTTTGTGTCGACGGGAGGGACGGCGTCCAATTCTAATTCGCTGACGCTCATAAGAATTACCTTTCTTACAGAAACTGTCTACTCATCGGATATTTTATTTCGCTACGCTCATAAAATCTCTCGATGAGTCTTGCGAAAATCCACTGGATTTTCTCACCCGCGGTTTGCTGCTTCGTCGCTTTTTGAAAGCGACTCATATCGCAAACCGATCGTTCCCTCACGAACAGTCTCCCAGACTGTTCTCCGTCGACTCAAATTAAAACCGCCATGAGGCGGTTCCAAATTTGTGTCGACGGGAGGGAACGATCCTCCGACCTTAGCTTTATGAGTGCTACGCTCTAACCAACTGAGCTACGTCGACATTTCTATGTAACATCACATTATGATGCGATTGCTAGAATACCATTTGAAACATCGGAATTCAACCCGGCAAACCATTTTCAGAAAGAATTCTTTCTGCTTTCTCGATATCCTCGGGGTACCCAATGGGAATCCAGACTTTCTGCTCTAATATCTGCACGGGGTTATCTTGTGCATAGGCAGTGAGCATATCGGTTACATAGAGCTCACCAGAATCTGAAACGGGTACCGCGTAGTCAAAGATTGACTCAGTGATAACGAACCCACCTATATTTATGAGATTTGAGGGTGGATTCTTTGGCTTCTCAAGAATCTCCTTAAGAGCCCCCTCAGCATTCGGTACCAAGACACCATATCTTTCGGGTGTGTCTGAGTGTGTCCCGAGAATCGCATGTTCACAGGTAACTGCCTTTCTCAATGCTTCACTCCCGTGAATATCATCCCCATACATGAAGAGAAATTTTCCGTGGAGAACGTCCCGTGCGCGCAAGAGCGCATCACCCGTTCCGCCTGCAAAATTCTCCTGCTCACAATAGACAACCATTCTTCCAAGGTACTCACTCCCACACAGTGCTTGTATCTGTTCTTTAAGGTATCCAACAATAAGCACCAACTCATCTATTTCTTCAGGCAGTGAATCTACGATATGTTCAAGAATTGGCTTTCCACACACATGAAGGAGTGGTTTCGGACAATTCGAGGTCAAGGGGCGCATCCGTGTTCCCTTCCCCGCGACCAAAATAACGCACTGCATAGTATTTAAAATGCTATTTTGCACCCAAGATGGTTTCTGCACGTATTATGTCCTCAGGGTACCCAATAGGAATCCAAAGATGCTCTTCAACAACCGCGATTGGATACTCCTGCGCATATCGCTCGATAACCTCAGTAAGGTAATACTCGCCCTTAACCGGTGTTTCTGGCTCGAATTCGAAGATATGCTCGTCAAGAATCATTGCTCCGGTGCTCGCGCAGTTTGATGGTGCGTGCTCTGGCTTCTCTATCATGAGACCAAGTGTGCCGTCGGGGTTGCGCACCACAATACCAAACTTTTCTGGGTTACTTACCGATGCGACAAGTATTGAGCGAATGTATGATGTCGCGCGCGCAAGGTCTTCCTTCCCGTGAATATCGTCAGCAAACAGAAAGAGAAATCTCCCTTTAATCAAATCCTTACAGAGCCAGAGCGCATGCGCAGTCCCCTTTTGTTCTTCCTGTGTTATATAGGTGACCTTTCGTCCATGAAACTCTTTTCCACAATACTCCTCAATCATCCCACCGAGGTACCCAACAACAATAATCAACTCGTCGACTGCGGTCGGGAGTGCCTCGACGATATGGTCGAGAAGTGGTTTCCCCGCTACTTTCACAAGTGGCTTTGGACAATTGTCGGTTAACGGTCTAAGTCGGGTTCCTTTGCCCGCTGCGAGGATTACACATTGCATATGGGTAGGATTCTATCATAAAAATTCGGTAAAAAAAATCGGCGCACGGGCGCCGATTTCTCAAACCTTTCGAGACAGAAAACTCATAACGAGTGTTACTCCCCCCAAGATACAAAGAAATAGTGGTATATCTCCGGAGAATGGTGCCATTACGAGAAACAACCCAACCTGAAGTAAACTCATGAGTGAAGAATGAAAAGAAAGTACCGTTGCTCTCTTTTGACTTTCAATTTCTTCATTAAGAAGTGGTGTAGCAACCGTATTTACATACCCACGAGCAATACCCTGCGAGATAAAGAACCAGCCACTTATGTACTGGACAAAGTACGCTTGCAAAAACATGGTTACTCCTTGAATTACAAAACCTATCCAAAGACCAACGTGATTAATTCTCTCCTTAAACCAAAATGCGTACTTCGCAGTAAGGAAGCTGGCAATATTGATTAAAGAAAAAATAATCCCGATATGACTGTATGGTACTTGTACAAGTTCAAGATACGGATTGTATATGAAGAAATACAATTTCCCCATTACGGCAAATATCGCAAGCCACACAAAGAGTACTTTTAATCTACTACTCCTCATCACCTCTTGCACTGCCTCATACATATGATGTTTGTAACTTTCAAATGTATGAGCACGATGACTCTTTGATGGTACATCACGAGGAAGATAGCATGCAAGAACTGTTGCAATACAGACTCCGGGTATGGAGAGTATGAGCGGTAACCGGAGATTTATTTCTGCAACAAATCCGGTAATAACAGTGGTAAACGCAACAAGCAAAAACGAGTAGCTCTGTACATCTTTTACAAGTTTTTGATACTCACCTAATGCATTGCGTTTCTTCAACTCATCATACACAAGTGCACTTTCTGCGCCCGAAATGAGTACAACGCTAAACGCCCACAGAATGTTTGCTACATATCCATGTATTGGCGACGTCATACAAGCAATACAGATTGTTGACCCCAGAAAAAGAAACTTTCCTACAACGACACAACGTTTCCTCCCAAAACTATCTGCAATCATTCCACTCGGAGCGTCGAACATAAGAATGATTGCTGTTGCAACAGCCTCCGAAAGAAACACTTCAGTGATACTCATGTGAGCAAGTTTTAGTAACGCAATGAGCAACACTGGTCCCAAAAAGAGTGGGTCACTAAGGATACTGGTTGCGAAATATAGTCGTAATAACTTCCGTGTTTTCATGAACTTTCTCCGAAAAGTTGTCAAAGAACAATGTAAGGAACATGCTACAGAAAAGCCCGAGCTTTCATGTAGCTCGGGCTTCCCATACTATTAGAGGAGAATATTATCGATTTCCGGAGCTACATAAAAACAAGTGATTTGCATACGCAAATGAACCTTCGACAATTGTCCAAGGGGTCATGTTTATATGAAGTTGTCCGATTCGTTTCTTCATATTTTTATAATACCACACATATCAAATATGTAAATATCTATTTTTACACGTAACGATACTTAGGCACAGAAAAAGCCGACATAAGGTCAGCTTTTTCAATCGTGTTGCGGGGCCTGGAATCGAACCAGGGTCTGGAGGTTATGAGCCTCCCGAGGTACCTCTCCTCTACCCCGCTATGTATTATTTTGTTGTACTCTCCTCGTCCTTTAAATGAAAAAAGGCCAAAGAAGTACACTAAGAATGTACCTCATGTTGCTGACTTATGCAAATTAAATGACACTAAATTCGCGGAAGACGCGCTCGAAACGGAGGAGTGTTTCCTTCGCAGCTCTCTGTGTGAGAACAAAATCACTTCCCACGTGTGCAATGTCATTACGGACCTTGTGTGCTTCCCATGCATCCTGAATAGTCGTAAATGAAGATGGATTTGCTGACTTCAATTTCTCACCGAGCGATTTCCCTACATACCCCGCCTTAGAAAGTGTCTCATCGAGAAGAATGTCAGCCTCGATAATTGCCACTCTCCATGATTCTGGATTGGGCTCACCTGCACGTTTCTGGATAACATCCCACCGAGCACTTCGCGTGCCAACCCCTTCATAGCGTCGCGCCCACGCCTTCTCTGCTTCGTGAATTTTATGATGCTCAATTTCAGAGAGCTGTGAGTATCGAATCTTTGAATAAATAAAGCCCGCAAAAAATAAGAGCGAGAGAAATAATGCAAAAATGGAATAGATATTCCACCAATGCAAAACGGTCGAGACGAGTGCATCCCAGTTACTTCCCGTGAGTGCTTCATAGAAATACCGGAGAATACCAAAGAAATCTACCCCGTAGGTATCGTAGATGAGATCATTATCGTCTGGTGTAAATTCGATGCCACCCATTGCAATATTGTACACTATCTAAACAATCCCTTTCACCTCGTCATACACTTTTTTTCCAAAATCAAAAAGCCGTTCATCTCCTACATGTGGTGCGATGTACTGTATCCCTACCGGAAGCTGTACACCATCGCGGTCAACAGTTCCTCCAGGAACAGAAATGGCTGGAACGCCCGTGAGGTTTACCGGTACGGTGAAAATATCCGCGAGATACATCGAGAGCGGATCACTCTTTTCACCAATTTTAAAAGCAGGAGTTGGCGCCGTTGGGGTCATGATGAGGTCAACAGTTTCATACACATGATTGAGCTCAGCGCGCATCATCGTGCGTACGTTCTCCGCCTTACCATAGTAGGCATCGTAGTAACCCGCAGAGAGTACATAGGTACCGAGGAGGATGCGACGCTTCACCTCAGCTCCAAATCCCTCTGCGCGAGTCTTCATATACTCCTGAAGAAGGTCCTCTCCCTCAACACGAAGTCCATATCGCATACCATCGTATCGTGCGAGATTTGATGACACCTCTGCCGGCATCACGATGTAGTATGCAGCAAGTCCTCGCTTCATGAGTGGCAGTGAGACATCGACAACTTCGTGCCCCTCACTCACTAATTGTGAAACGTTGGCATTAAAAACTTCGAGAACGTCGGCGTCCATACCCTCCTGCAAGAAATCACGAGGAATACCAATTCGATATTTTTCTTTTACCTGCACCTTTGGATAGGTATCTTCCCCAATTGTCGTCGCGTCAAACCTATCCTTGCCCTTCAAAACATCAAACAGCAATTCGGAATCACGGACAGAGTTCGTAAGTGTCCCTGCCTGGTCGAGTGATGACCCCATCGCGATGAGACCATGACGAGAGATACGTCCATACGTTGGTTTGAACCCGACAATCCCACAAAAACTTGCAGGAAGTCTCACCGACCCTCCTGTGTCGGTACCGAGCGCCGCGACAGATGCCCCCATGGCAACTGCAGCACCCGAACCTCCCGATGATCCCCCCGGAACACGGGTTCTGTCGATTGGATTTTTTGTCACTCCAAAGGCAGAGTTCTCCGTTGAGGACCCCATGGCAAACTCATCGAGGTTGGTCCCGCCGGTAAAGAGTGCACCCTGTTCCTTGAGACGAGTAATAACGGTCGCATCGTACGGCGCGATGTAGTTTGCAAGCATTTTTGATGCTGCCGTCGTCTTCTTTCCTTTTATGAGAATATTGTTTTTGATTGCGATAGGCATACCGAGGAGCGTTGGCGTACTCTCCCCTTCCTTCTCATATCGCTCGGTTGCCGTAACCGCTGATTCGCGTGCATCATCAAAAACTTCAATGAATGCATTGATGTCCTCATCGTCAGTATCAATAACCCTACGCATATCAGTATATGCATCAAGCGGGGTGTATGATCCTTCAATAAACTTTTTTCGGAGATCTGTAATTGTCATATAGTTACGCCTTATCACCTAGAATCTTTTTTACTTTCACGTACTGCCCCACTCGATCTGGCGCAAGGTTGAGAAGATCCTCGGTGTATACTCCCGGCTCATGTGGGTTACTGTCTTCTCGCATGACATTAAAAAGTGCACCGACTCGTTTTTCTCCCTCAGTGCTTCCCGCTATTTCTTCGATTTCACTCACATACCCCAAAATACTTGTTGTATCTTTTGCGAGTGCATCAGCCTCCACGTCAGAAACAGCAATTCGAGAAAGCTTTGCAAGATGTTCTATGTCTTTCCGTTCCATCCCATTAGAAGTTATCCTTTAAATACTACTTAACAATCAAAATATATAATGTGCCACGTACAGAATATGAGTAGATATCACACTTCTAACGGGACGAGTACCCATCATACTAGCAAAATTACCCAAGAAGTGCACGAAACCCTGCCTCATCAAGAATAGTGACCCCAAGACTTTCTGCCTTAGTAACTTTTGAACCGGGGTCACTTCCTGCGACCACGTAGCTCGTTCGCTTTGAAACAGAACTCGAGACCGTCGCTCCGGCATTTCGCGCTCTATCCTCAGCCTCAATACGCCCGAGCGTGGGGAGTGTCCCCGTGAAGACAAGTGTCTTCCCTACGAGTGGTAGGGCCTCGCGCGCTACGCTCTTTTGTTTTTCAATGGTGATATGAGCGAGTAACGCATCGAGTTCTCGAGCATGCTCCACACTACTGAGCCACGTCACGAGTGAGTCTGCAACAATTTCACCAACACCATAAATATCAGCGAGTTCCTCACGGGTTGCCTTACGGACATGCTCCATAGTACCCATCGACTCAGCAATAATTCGTGCAGTCTCTTCTCCGACATGTTCTATCGAAAGTGCAATGAGCAGTCGGTAGAGGGGGGCCGTTCGCACCGCGTGAATTGCCTGAATAATATTCTGCGCAGACTTTTCCTTAAACCCAGGAAGTCCGGCAAGGTCTCCCTCGGTGAGCGTGAAGAGGTCGGACGCGGTGTTGATTAAGTTATTATCGAGGAGTGCATCAATGATGCGTGGGCCAACACCATCTATGTTCATTGCCCCACGAGATACAAAATAACAAAGCCGTCGCCGGTGGAGGGTGTCGGAATCCTTTGCAACACACCGATACGCCGACATGCCGGGAATGCGCTCAATACTCCCGTCGCCACCACACTCTGCCACCTTCGTGGGAAATCGATATGGTTGTGCACTTTTAGGACGGAGCGCGAGTACCACGCTCAAAATCTCAGGAATGACATCCCCAGCCTTTCGGAGCACCACGGTATCACCAATGCGAATATCAAGTCGCTTAATCTGGTCTTCATTATGGAGCGTCGCACGCGAGACGGTAGACCCCGCGATAAGCACTGGTCGTAAATGTGCGACGGGAGTAACCACTCCTGTACGACCCACTTGGAGTACAATATCCTCAACAACTGTCGTTGCCTCTTCAGAGGGAAACTTATATGCAATACCAAAACGAGGTGACTTTGCGGTGTACCCAAGCGCTTTCTGAATAGGGACTTCATTTACCTTCACGACAGTTCCGTCCATACCATAGGGCATATCATGCTTCTTTGGTACCCACTTCCAGTAGTCATGAATTGCTTCATCGAGTGATGCACAAAGGCGTGCATGAGGGTTGGTAACAAAGCCAAGACGCTTGAGCAGTGCAAGCTCTTCAAACTGCGTCTTGGGGATTTCGCTCAGTGTATCCTCATCAATATAATCGATATCGTATGCAAAGAATGAAAGCTTTCGCTGTTTTGTCACTTCAGGATCGAGCTGACGGAGCGACCCTGCTGCTGCGTTTCGAGGGTTCGCGAAGAGTTGTTCACCGCGCGCTTCGCGCGCGGTGTTCACCCTCTTAAATTCTGCCTGTGAAAGCCACGCTTCCCCGACTGCAATGAGTGTCACTTTTTCTTTGAGGGTATGCGGAATATCACCTATGGTGCATGCGGTGTGGGTAACATCTTCCCCGATCACACCATCGCCACGCGTTGAAGCACGCACGAGAGTCCCCGATACATACTCGAGCACCACTTTGAGCCCATCAATCTTGTGCTCGCTGACATAGGAAATATCTTTTGAAACAACTCCCTCCTTTTCAAGAAAGCGGAAGAGACGTGCTTCCCACTCTTTAAGTTCACTGTCGGAGAAGACATTGTCGAAGGACCACTGTCGCACTCGATGCTTCACCTTTGAAAAAGCTTCATCGGGCTTCCCTCCAACAGCATCAATGACCACTGATTGCGGGGTAAGTTCTGGATATGTGGCACGCAATTCACGAAGTTCACGGACAAGAGAATCATAGGCCTCGTCACTTATCTCTGGAGTATCTTGCTCATGGTAAAGCTTTCCGTGATGCGCAATAAGCTCAGCGAGCGTTTTTGCACGTTTTTTGATATCTTTTGGGATGTCGTTCATTCTCTGCAGTATATCATTTTGTGCCTATTTTTATGAAGAGCCCCGCGACCTTACGGTCGCGGGGCTCTTGAAGAAATTCTAATACACTTGTGTATATTCTCGCTCCACCACTCGCGGGTTATTCCCCGCAATCACAACACCACACGAAACATTGTATCCACGAGCTTTTACCACGGTACAGGAGCTATTTTGCGGACACTGTTCCTCGCGGACCTTGATACCCTCAACAATCAAATCCAAATCATTGGAATCACTAAAAAATTTATACACACTCACCTCGGAACATGTCTCAGGGGTTCCCCATGAAAATTGGAATCTTTGCTCTTCACCACTCTCCACATCATCATTATCATTACAATCTATACATGTCCCATTCCCGGCAATGAGATCGTCTGAGGTCTTCCCGAAACATCCAAGCGAAGTAATGTGGTTTCTTCCCGATCCGTCTCCAGGAACATCAAATGGACTCACTCCGCTCTTTGGAAAATCGTGATAGAGCGCGCACTCCATTCCTGCAGTTGCAGACTGGAATGCCATTTCAGATGAATACGCAATTCCTGCGAGCTGATACTGCTTGAGCGTTATACTGAGGAGTGAGGCCCCCACACCAAGAAGCACGCCCATAAGGAGTAAGGTTATGAGCAACGTGACGCCTCTCTCTGTGGTATTAATCTTCATATCGTTGATAGTGATCATAAATCCATGACTGAAGGACAATTTCTCCCTGTCGAACTTTCCCCGCCCACGTCACAGTCACGGTTACCGGAACCCCTCCTCCATTTGATGCGCCAATGGCAACCCTTCGTTTGTAAATACTATTGTCTCCAGTACCATCATGATCATATATTCCTGCGGTGTATTTAAGTACACATTCATTATTTGCGCTACACAAGGTTATCAACCCGTCATCATATGCGCATTCAGCATCATTACACCCTGAAGGAAGCCACCCCTGCGTACCAGGATCAGCAATAGATCCATCTTCATATGAGACTATAGCATCATTATCCCGCAATTCACGCACTCCTTCAATTGCTTCCTGAGCAAGGAAGACTGCAGTGAGCTGTTCCCGAGCGAAGAATGCATTCTGAATACCCTTCTGCGCAATGGTCATTGGACCAACAATAATGACAAGAAGGATGGAAATAGCGACAAGTGTCTCTACGAGAGTAAATCCATTCTCTTTTGTTTTAATTTGGGAGGACTGCATAGTATTTCCTATAGTATATCAAGGCGACGAGCGACGATGTGTGTCTGAAGATTGAAGTCAGTCGTTGTCTCAAGTCCATTATCGACATACCCGCTTACCACAACATCAATTGTTGGTTGCGACATATCATTATCCGAGACAAGCGATTCTGAATTTTTTACCACAAATGAAAGTGAATTGATTACCACCTTGTCCGAAGTCATATCTTCCCACGAGCCACTACTCACCATTCCCACATTTTGTTGTATCTTTCCACCATTAAGGCGGTACCCGACCTGCACAGAATCCCAGTCTCTTATGAAAGAGAGTGAATCTCCCGAAAGACAATCAAACGGGCCTCCAGCAGGGATTCCTCCGCCGTTATAACAATGATACTCGTGTCCAGTACGAATATCGCGAGTGATGGCATCGAGTGCAAACGAGAGGTTGGTGGTTGCCATGTAGAGCGCTTGTGCTTTAGCATTTGCGTCGATGAGGGTAAGGAGTGTGCCCACACTGATGACCATCACAATAGAAAAGACCGTGAGCGAAACCATGAGCTCAATGAGTGTGAACCCCGTTTGAGAGTTATACACATAGGGTGAAGGAGTTACTTCATTATCGCAAGCAACAGACACCGGACTCTCAAACGGGGTGAAGCCTTTTTCCTTTATCTTTCTTCTTGTGTGTGTCTCCATAACCAATAATTATTATTCACTCGTCACCGATATCTGCCCAAGGCTAGTCACCTCAACCACGAACACATTTTCTCTGTTTGGTGTACTTACCTTTATTTTAGCACTTTGGATATTTGACTGTGGGACACCAACTTTAACAGCATAAAAAAGTGCTCTAAATTCTGGCCTTCGGAAAGACACATCCAACCGATCAATGTCACAATCATCATCAACCCCACCATCATTGATACACACATCAGTTACCAGTATCGAGCGCTCCATGGTTGTAGTACTGATATTCGAAGCAAGATCTGGGTCTGACTCACTCACATCATAGTATGGACTTGGATCGATAGCACTCGCGTACCGAAATATCGTGTAATTCTTTGAATCTGGAGTAAACGTCACGCCAAAGGGGAAATTTGCATCGCCCCCTTGGTGTGAACCACTCACCGACTTTGCCTGCGCCTCACGGAGTGCGAGGGCAACTTCATATGCAGCATTTTTAAGTAAAACGGTACTATCAAATGAACTATATTTGAGAAGTACGATTGATGAGATGAACGCAATAATACCAATCGAAATGAGAAGTTCAACAAGGGTAAAACCTTTTTGAGAATTATTATTCAAGGAAAAAGAAGAGGGCGTATGTGACACTGAAGATATCCGCATGCAAAAATTGTACTAAGAGAAACCCCGCGATGAGAAATGGCGCAAACGGCACCTCACTCTTAATTGTAAGCGGAGTTGAGAGAAAGTGTAAGTGTGTTTTCCACTTTTTTGAAAGTCGTTCAACTCCGAGAAGTGCAAGACTGATGCATGCCCCAATCCAAAATGAAAATACAACCATTGAAAATGATCCGAGTCCGTACGCGAGGGCACCGAGCGGAAGCGCGAGCTTCGCATCGCCAAGCCCTATCCACCTCCCCTTTGAGGCATACCAAAGCCCCCAGAAGAAGAGGCCTGCACCAAACCCAGAAAGAAGACGCTCCCCTATCGCGAGAATATCGCCCACCTGAAGATACTCGTACCCGATGAGCATGAGCACAATACCCGAGACGGCAATCGTGAGCTCATCCGGAATAATCGTATGCCGTATATCATACACAAGGATAATGACAAAAAGTGACACGAGCACCGCATAGAGAAGCATAGTGACAAGGTCACTGCCGAAGATGTGCCATACGCTCACATAGAGAAGCGCGGTCAAGAGCTCAACTACAAAATATCGTGTAGGGATATACGCGAGGCATCCACGGCACATACCCTTCTGGGATATATATGAGAAAAGTGGAAAGAGCTCATACCACAAAAGTGTCTTACCACAGCTCATACAGTGTGACCGCCCCGAGAGTGATCGCCCCGTATGAAGCCGATAAATCACCACATTGAGAAAGCTCCCCATGATTGCCCCAAATATAAAAACAACAACGTACCAATACAATTCCATAAGTATGTTTAACTATTCTACCTCACCTGAATAATACATAGGGTAACCCTATGAGACATCAGATTTCCTGAAAGTCAAGCCACTCCAAAAGCTCCTTCTCGTTACCCTGTACTGTGTCAAAATATTTTGGAAATTTTTCTTTATCAAGAATTCTACCAACTTCCCTATCCTCATCCAAATAATCATTAAGGCTGGAATTTTTATATTCTCGTAGCAGTAAACGATTCGGGTATTTAACTTCCCCATAATTATCTCTATAGGGGTTGAGGTGAATGTATGAAAACAAATACTTTAAATATCTATCAGAATCAATAAATTTTGCTTTATATGAACCCTCGAAGAGCCCACCTGTTCTTTCATATTTCTTATTGAAATATGATGAATAACTCGTTGCAAGTTTATGCATGAATTTCTGGACACCATTATCTACCGCAGGTGTAAGGAGAATGTGAAAATGATTTAACATGAGACAGTATGCGCCTATATGCACAAGTCTTTCTGTTCGTTCAGTATCATAAACACTTTCCTGTTCGCGTTCTCGAAACACGAATGGTTCACTATTATTTGCTATATAGAGTAATTTCTTAAACCGATCAAAATCACTCTCGCTTTTAAAGATTGGTTGTTTACTATTCCCACGATTATAAAGATGATAAAACTCACCCTCCGCAAATCTGTAATAGCGGTTTGCCATACAACTCTATACTAACAATGTTTTGTGTGTTCTCATAGGGTGACCCTATGTATATTTAGGTTAGTTTATGGGCAGGTGATGAGATCTACAGCACTACTGTCTTGTGCGGGGATGGTGTCTGACATTCCTGCAGAGTCGACACACCATGCATTTGCAGGAGTCGATTTTAAATTTACCCACACTGCCCACTCTGCATCGGTCGAAACACATTCACCGTCTCCCTGCCCTCCAGGCGTGAGTACCGACGAGACTGCCTCACGCGCACTCGCCACTGCATTTGCAATGCTTGGGTCAGAAGCACACGCGTCTGCATAGGTAAGTCCATTTGCATCATAATAGAGGGCCATATGGTCTCTGATTCCTCTGACATTCATTCGTACCGCCGTATCAACACTCTTATCGCGCACGGTATTTACTGAGCCAAGGATGACCGATGTTAAAATACCAATAACTGCAATTACCACAAGGAGCTCAATGAGGGTAAAGCCTCTGCGATATGTTGATGAGATATTCACCCCTTCATTGTTTCACGAATATAGATGTGCGCATAGCACTCCTCGTGGATTCTCGGTACTGCATAATTCTTCGTGCACAGAAATATACAATGCGTTATTATAGAGGATATGAACACACGAGACGGTTTTACTATCCTCGAACTTCTTGTTGTGATTACAATCGTCGGCATTATTTCTGCAGTGATTCTGGGAATGATCAACGAATCTCGCATAAAAGGCCGAGATGGTTCTCGAAAAGCTCAGACGCAAGAACTTCTCAAGGCATTGGAACTCTACTACACTGAGAACGGTGTCTATCCACTCTATGGGGCGGGGGCTGGAGCAGGTGGATATTTAAGTGGTATCCAACCTGCTTTTTTTGGGAACGGAACATCTTTTAAAAGGCTTCCCAAAGAATCTAATTCTCGTTTTTTCTATTGTGTCTCAAATGATCAAAAGACAATTCTTCTTGCTGTCGACACCGAGGATGATAAGGGTGGTACAAATTACTGTCGCGTCACGAGAGGCTCAGGACCATATTATGGTTGCCCAGCCATAGAAGCACTTGCCACTGACACTTGTGCAAGTAGGTTTTAGAGGATGTATGCAACAAGGACCAGAGATCGGAAATCAATCTGCGACCAAAACAGTAGTAAGTAATCATAAAAAATCCTCACATAAGTGAGGATTTTTTACTAAACACAACCCTTATTTAACAACCGTTTAATGTTGCATCACCGTCAGTTGTATCGGTTGTGATTGTTGCAGCAGTTGTTGATGTTGCCTCTCCTGAACTATCTACACAATAAAAACCATCATTTAACTCAAGCTCTACAGCCCATGATTCTGCATCGTCACCACATGTTGCAGAATTACCAACTGAGCCACCGGCATTTGCTACCAAATCGGCAATACCATTTGCTGAGCCAGCAGTCGTACAAACGTTGTTATAATTACGAGCGTTGTCATCATAGTAAAGCTCTGCCTGTGCACGGGTGTTATTAAGTGCAGATTTTGCTGCTGCGTCCTCGCCCTTGTCTCGCGCGCTATTGAGTGATGCAAGTACAACGGATGCGAGGATACCGATGATTGCGATTACTACGAGGAGCTCGATGAGTGTGAAGCCTCGTGTGTGTGTTTGTTTCATCATAATTATATTAAATAGTAATTTTATACTCCACGTAGTGTGGTTATGTACTATTATACGGCGTTTATGGGCATTCGGGAGAATGACTGTGGACAAGAGAACGGGAATTTAAATTTTACTCCTCAAGAAACGACCTCCGTTTCGTTGTAAACTCCTCACCGAGGTCGCACCTTTCCCCGTAAAATTTATGATTTCTTCCTAGACCAGACCAAGACCTTGCCCCATACCTTAGAACGAGCGAACATGGATAAGATTCGAGGAAGAGCGAAGGTTTATGAGGAGCCGTACTCAACGTACGGTGACGAATACACCTGACGCTCTGACAAAGAAGATTGCCATGTTCGCTCGTTCTAACTAGATTCCTCCGGTGATGTTGTAGATAGGCATCAATACAGACGCGAGGAGTACCCCTACCCCGAGACCGAGAAGCACAATCATCGCCGGCTCTATGAGTCCAATGAGTGTATCAACGGCGTTGTTTACCTCGCGTCTGTAGAATACGGCAAGTGTCGCGAGAATGTCTCCAAGCTTTCCTGACTCTTCTCCCACACGACTCATCTGTGAAAGGACTCCTGGAATCTCGGGGTATTCAGAGATTGAATCGGCAAATGACCTTCCTGCCTTAATATCAATGAGCGTATTCTCAATAATCTCTTTGTAAATTTCATTGTCGACAACGTCACGAGTAATCTCAAGCGCCTGCACCATTGAGATACCACTACTCAACATTGTCGAGAGGTTGTCACAGATACGAGTGAGGAAGAGTTTCTGGTACAAGACACTGAAGACAGGTATCGAGAGCTTCAGTTCATCGATGAGGCGCTTCCCAGAAGGAGTCCTGCTGAACTGTGTATAAAATACGACAATACCAATGAGCGAAAGGACAATGTATGCAAAATATCCTGAGACAAAGTCTGAAATCGCAATGACAATCTTCGTATAAATAGGAATTTCTTGTCCGGAGTCGAGGAGTATTTGGCTAATGCTTGGAATAACGAGCGTGAGCATGAGCATCATCACGCCAAAAAAGATAGCGATGACGAATGCGGGATAAATGAGCGCATTGCGCGCTTTCGAGATAACCTCATACATGCGGTCGAGGTAATCTGCGAGGTATGCAAATGTCTTTTCGAGCGTTCCAGACTCTTCCCCTGACCTCACCATACTGACATAAAATGATGAGAACACATCGGGGTACTTCGCAAGCGCCTTCGAGATAGGGCTCCCCCCCTGCAAGTCATCACTTATCCCAATGAGTACTTTCTGAAGTGATGGGTTTTCAGATTCTGCAGCGAGGAGTCTGAAGATACGGAGTGCTGATACCTGTGCCTCAAAGAGGGTTGCAATCTGGCGCGAAAATATAACAACCTCTTTGTTTGAAACGTGTTGAAACCAGGTAATTTCAAAATCAAAAATTGAACTCCCTGAATCGACAGGACTAATGGAAATGAGTGTATACCCTCGCCCCTCGACAGTACCAATAGCTGACTCAATATTTACCGCATCAACAGTCCCCTCTCGCGGGGTTTCTGTTTTATCGACAGCTTGGTATGAAAATAACATGAAAGATTTAGTTAGTGAGTCTTGCGAACTTAGTAAATCTCCATCCGGTGAAATACGAGCGATGCTCGTTACACAGCATAGCTGTGTATTTCACTGGATAAATTCGTGTCTCTTTATTTTCTTTCATTGTATTCATAAAATATAGACACTCATTTATATTAATCGCTCGAGTCCTTTTGGATTTACTGAATATGCAAATGCATTCTCAACCGTGATTTCTCCGCGCTGGACAAGGTCAACGAGTGAGCGATTCATATCTATCATACCCTGTTCCGTTCCCGTTTCGATGACTGTCTGAATCTCATGTGTACGCTTTTCTCGAACGAGATTGGATACTGCAGAGTTATTGATGAGAAGCTCATATGCGGGGACGAGGCCACCTGAAATACGAGGGATAAGGCGTTGTGAGAAGATGGCAGTAAGCGAACCCGAGAGTTGAATACGAATTTGGTCTTGCTGACCTGCGGGGAATGTATCGATGATACGGTCAATTGTCTGTGCAGCATTGTTGGTGTGGAGTGTGGAAAGCACGAGGTGTCCCGTCTCCGCTGCAGTAACCGCTGTTGAGATGGTCTCCTTTCCACGCATCTCCCCCACCATGATGACGTCTACGTCTTGGCGAAAGGCTGAATGGAGTCCGACATGGAAATCGGCAGTATCGACGCGCACTTCGCGCTGGTCAATGAGTGACTTTTTCGGTTCAAAAATAAATTCAATGGGGTCTTCAATCGTTACAATGTGCTCTGCTCTCGTTGCATTGATGAGGTCGACCATGGCAGCGAGTGTTGTCGACTTACCCTGTCCGACAGGACCGACACAGAGGAAGAACCCCTGCGGGCGTTGGGTAAACGACTCGAGAATTGGCGGGAGATTGAGCTCTGCGAAACTCTTTATGACGTTGGGAATATGACGGAGTGCAACCGATGCTGCACCACGTTGGAAAAATCCATTTCCGCGGAAGCGAATCCCGTCTCGTGCGGCGTAGGAAAAGTCTATCTCGCGATCATTGAGGAATTTCTCAGCATGTTCCTTGGTAAGCAAAACCTCCAAGAAATTCATGACATCTTTGGCAACAAGAATAGGCTTCTTAATAAGCGGAATGAGTGACCCGTCCACACGAATGATTGGGTGTGACCCAACAGAAAGGTGTATATCGGAACCCTTTTCACTTATAACGATATCGATGATATCTTCGAGCTCTCTCTTGTAGTCAACTGATGCCATATTATTTTTGTTTTGTAAGCTTAAGTACCTCATCCACAACTTCGCTTGGGATAAGCTCTGCCTTTACGATGTATCCCTTTGCCCCTGCCTTAAGTGCGGCCTCTCTGTCTTGCTCTTCGCTCTGATTTGAGAGCATGACACACTGCGGTTCACCGCCAAGTTTCTCTTTCGAAATTCGCTCGAGAAGCTCAATGCCACTCATTCCCGGCATAATCATATCCATGAGCACTGCGTCGTACTCTGTATCATGCAATTTAGAAAGCGCACTCTCCGCAGTCTCGGCGACATCAATCGTGTGACCTTTTTCTGAAAACTTGGTCGCGTACATATCCCGAAGGAACGCGTCGTCATCTACAAGTAATATTTTCATCCCAATAGAAGTTATTTAAATAATGTGCGCTTCACATATGTCTCACGTGGCGCTACGACTTTCATGTGTAGCCTCATTTGAAACCTATGTCGATATTATACGCTGTTATTGGTTTTGTTTGTATTGATATTATCGACAGGTTCCTCTTTCATCATCTCATGCAAAATCTCCTTCTCCTCTGCTTCTGCCTCGTCTGAAGCGAGCATGACACCTCCGAGTGTACTCACTTCCTCAAATGGAATCATATGATTGAGTGCTTTAATAATGGCATCTTCCTTCATACTAATGAAACCGTGTGTGCGCGCCGCGCGCAGTATATCCTCTTCATCAGCACTATTGAGGATAAGTCGTTCAATGTCCTCGTTCACGGTAATTGCCTCCATCACTGCAACACGCCCCTTCGTTCCGCTTGAACATTCCTTTGTTGGTTCAGCAAAAAGCACGTAGTCACTCTTCGGAATGAGCTTCTTATATTCGTCTGACAGATCAGAGAATTCCGCATCTATCATCACCTTAATACTCCCATCAACAGGTGTCTTCTTCCCCGAATCAGGACAGATGCGACGGACGAGGCGTTGTGCGAGCGCAAGCTCGAGTGTTGGTGCTATGAGGTATGGATCAACACCCATATCAATAAGGCGCGGAATAACACCCGCGGCATTATTGGTGTGAATCGTAGAAAGCACAAGGTGTCCGGTAAGTGCTGCTTGGATGGCGAGTTGCGCCGTCTCCTTATCACGAATTTCCCCCACCATGATGACGTCGGGGTCTTGGCGGAGCGCGGTGCGGAGTCCATTCGCAAACGTGTATCCTATTTCAGGACGCACCTGCGATTGGCTCACTCCATCAATATTGTATTCAACAGGGTCTTCGAGTGAGATGACGTTCTTCCCAATCTTATCCACCTCAGAGAGCATCGCATACAGCGTCGTCGACTTACCCGAACCCGTTGGACCCGAGATGAGAATAATTCCATATGGTTGCGAGATTGCTTTTCTAATGAGTTCAATGTTGTGGGGCGATACTCCCGTATCTTCAAGAGTACGCACACCGGCCTCGGTATCAAGAATACGCATCACCACCTTCTCACCGTGGTTTGTAGGAAGAATAGAGACACGAAAATCTATAGAACGATTATCGATGGTTGCAGAAAAACGACCGTCTTGTGGTTTACGTTTTTCATCGAGGCGGAGCGATGCGAGAATCTTGATGCGCGCAACAACTGCTTGGTGGATTTTCTCAGGAAGCTCAAGACTATGTACGAGCACCCCATCAACACGGAAGCGTATCATTGTTTTCTTTTCTCTCGGCTCGATGTGAATATCTGATGCAGACCCATCAACCGCATACCGAAGAATCGTTGCGACAATCTTTGTCACGGGGGCATCCTCCTTGATGTTCTCAACACTTTGATTTTTCTCTTCATTCTCGGCCTCGACATTTTTTACAGCCTTTTCATTGAGTTCTGCCTCAAGCGTACCGAGGGCTTCGTCCACTTCTCCTGTAAGATTTTCGTATGCCTTAATACCGAGCTCGAAGTCGCGCTCAAGCACCGCAACAAGCTTATACGGGATTTGTTCCTTTGACGTAATAAAATTGAGGGCATCTCGAAACGAGAGATTTTCTGGATCAACAACACCAACAATGAGCACGTCGTCTTCGAGGGCAATGGGGATGATGCCATAGTGACGCGCTGATTCTTCAGAGAGATACTTCAGCACTGTTGTATCGACGTTGTCCTGTTCGGTAATCTCCCGCACCGGCAAATCGTAATACTCGCCGATTATGTTTCTAATGGTGTCAGCGTCGACTCCTTCCTCAAGAAGGATTTTCTCAGGCGATACGCCGTCACGAAGAGACCTGTCCTCAACACTCGCAACAAGCTCCGCATCAATAATTTTTTTCTCTGCTAAGAGTGAGAGTAGGTTCATAGTATGGTACTCAGTATACTAGTCTACAACTGGTTCAAATGGGTTTGTTCGGCCTGTTCTCACGTCTGCAATATTAACGGTAAAGTCTTTCAGCGACTTAAAGCCATTGTCAGAAAAAAGTGTTGTATCAAGTCTAAGTTCACGAATTCTCTGAATGTTTGAGAGGACCCTCTCGGTCTCTTGCGCAGTCTCTGCACCTGCAACATACTCATCATCCTCGGACACGGTTGAATTTGAATCACTGGATATCAATAACCAGAGCGCCCCAAAGACGAGTACGATGCCAAAAATTATAAGTAGTTTTCTTGCTGTTTTTGTCATAGAGATGTATTAGATGAAGGAAGTGCGTATGTACGAACGGTGAATGAAAACTGTTGGAACATTTTTTGCTCTGTTGTATCAAAGGTAAGCGCCGTCACCTCAAACAGAACCTGACTACTCTCAAGATCTTCAAGGAAACTCTTAAATTGACTATATGTCCCAATTAATTCGAAAGAGATATCAGTTGGGACAAGCCTTGCGCGTTCATCAATCACACTGTCCTCATTACCCTCTTCCATACCCAACGCCTCACCCTCTACAACAACAATGTTACCAAAGAGTAAGCCATTTCGATTTGCAAGTGATTTAAGGTCAACGAGTAACTGAGTACTGTCTATTTCTTCAGGAATGAGGAGGTTGAGCTTTTTTTCACCTGAAGTATATTTTTCTTTTTCCTCTATCTTTTGCTTCAATATCTCAGTGAAATCTATGTATGAACTCGCCGCCTCACGATACTCGCGCGCATCATCACGCAGTACGCTTGTTTCATAGTATGTCGGTTTAATAAAGAACACGAACAAAACTATCGCAACAATAATAGACAAGAATGGTGAAAGGGTTCGCGCAATCATGGTGTTACTTCATTACTCTCTACTGGCGTGGATGTGGCTGTCGTAGTTCCGTTTGTCATTGAGGCTACAACATCAGTGCTTGTTGCCTGCTGTGCCTCTTCCACTGCCCCCACACCATCCGACACCACCTCCCCTTGGTACACAATGGTCTTTTTATCAAAAAGCCCTTCAACAGAAAAATCAATTCCCGAAGAGATGACAACTTGACCCTCCTCAGCCTCAGTATCTTCAAGGAGTGTTACATCTTGTACGATGAATTCAGAAAAGAGTCCGTCTTTAAAAAACTGCTGTTTCTGGAGAAAGACAGAATCGAGCTCCTTCGTATTTCCGATGAGCGTCAGTATCACGTCAAAGCCTGGTTCATAACTATACTCAAATTTCTTAAAGGCCACAGTCTCCTTCGTTGACCGTTCGAGTTCTTCAAAAATCCTTGATGGGGCCAGATGTCCATCGAGAAGCTTACGTGCAGTGGCAAGCTTGAGATCATATGCCTGTAGTTCAGAGATTTTTTTCTGATTCCCTGTATCCTCTGCACTCACTGCCTCGAGTTCCGCCTTCGCTGCCTCGAGTTCATTCATTGAAAGACTCTTGTAGACAAAAACGCCAACAGAAGCAACCACGGCACAAGTAGACATTATGCCGGCAAGAACACGGTATACCTGTATAGTCCTCTGCTTTCGTACGTATGCAGGAACTACCCCAGGTGCCTGACCAAATGAAGAACGTGGATCATACGCCATTGCTATACATTATACGTTGTATATGTTTACTTCGATATTGAATGGCTGTGGACAGAGGGCTCTCAATTTCTATTTTCAAAAGCACGAAGTGCAATTCCAATCGCGACTGAGAATGTTGGACCAATTTCTTTAAGTGTGTCCTCGAGAAATGCTGGGTATGCAACCTTTGAAAAGGGCTCAGCAAAGACGACTGGTTTTGAGAATACGTCATGCATGTATGTTTGGAGACCCAAGAACGATGCTCCTCCACCCGTTATAAAAACCTTTGCCACTGTTGAAGCATCCTCTTTCTCATATCGACTGATGACCGTATGGAGCTCTCGTATTCCCCGCTCAAGGCCGTGGGTGAGTATTTTTCGAGCCTGCTCATTCTCTGTACTCTGTATCATTCCAAACTCACGCTTCATTGCCTCAGCTTCTTCAAAACCAATCTTGAGTTTATCGGCAAGCGCTTTTGTGAGATCTGCACCGGAGAGGACGATGCTATGTGTCTTCGTAACGATTCCTCGCTTCATGATAGACATTCTCGTTGATGAGGTGCCGAGGTCAATAACCGCAACGACATCATCTTCCGGTGAGAGAATTGAACGCATAGAACTAAAGACCTCAATCTCATTTGAAATGGACTTGAGTCCTGCACTCGTAATAATCAAATTGTACCGAGTGAGTACCTCGTTCGAGACTGCGGTAACAAGAACGTCCGTCCTTTGCTCTTCGATATGTGCAAAAAGCGGAAACCAGTTCAGCGTTACCTTCGTAAGCGGTACGGGAATAAATTTACGTGCCTCAACTGGAACCATTGCCCCAATCTGCTCCTGATCGGTGGTCGCTACTGAAACAGGAGTGATGAAACACGAGCTATACGGTATTGCAAAATGAGCATCTTTACTGGTCACCTCTGCCTCCTTGAGAATATCGGCAAGCGCTTCAATTATTTTTTGCGTGGGGAGGTGCGTTCCCATACCCAAGTCAACACCCTCATAGGGACCAAGTTGGATTTCGCCATATTTCTCAAGTGTCGGTACCCCCTTTACATCTTTAAGCTGTACGACTTTAATAGTCGATGTGCCGATATCTATGCCGAGTACACCAAATCGAGAAGATACTCCCGTATCTGATCTTAAGAGAGATGTGAGTGCAGAGAAACTAAAACCCATATGATAAATTACTCAATACATTCTATCATCAGGTGATAGGATATTCATAGACTCCATGTATATATTTTTCCAGCGTCTTCTCGATTTTATCTTCCCGCCGAGCGTGGAAGCTTCAATCGTGAGATCCCTCACAGAGCGCGATGTAGCTTCCCTATCCTTTCATACAGCAGTAAACGGCACGCACACCCTCAGTCCGTATCATGATTCTCGCATTCGCGCACTCGTACATGAAGCAAAGTTTCATGGAAACACACGGGCTTTTCAACTACTCAATACCCTCCTCGCAACTTTTCTAGACACATATCACAGACCTGTCGATTTCATACTTCCCATTCCGCTCTCGGGAAAGCGTAAACGAACACGTGGATACAATCAAGTTCATGAAATACTTCGTGCTCAAAAACTCAATACAGCAGGAGTAATCCGTACTGACATTCTCATACGAAAGAAAGACACGCGCCCGCAAACAGAGCTGAAAAGAGCAGAGCGTCTCACCAATGTCCGCGACGCCTTCGGCGTCAAGAATATGGAGGCGATACGCGGAAAACACATCCTCATTGTGGATGATGTCACCACAACCGGTTCGACACTCCATACGGCAAAAGCTACGCTTTTGCCGTACTCACCCGCCTCAGTAACCTGTATTGCCCTTGCACACTAGAGCATGTTCAAAAACACTTCATACTGCGTTGTGCTTCAATCGGAAACGCTCATCGTATATTAAATACGCCTCGCGTCTCCTCATTTGCACGCCTTGTCTGATGTGCTTTTAAACACGCTCTCATTTTGTTATATAGGGTTTTCAGACACACAACAACACATGCGGGACAGAAAAAAATGTGGTATCCTTGCTCGCATTCAAGACACATCCGTGTCTTGAATGCGAGCAATACAACAATTAAATTGGAGACGTGGGTGAGTGGTTGAAACCAGCACACTGCTAACGTGCCAGGGGATAAAACCCCTCGCGAGTTCGAATCTCGCCGTCTCCGCTTAAGCACCGCGAAAGCGGAGATCAACAGTCTGGGAGACTGTTTAGGATTCGAAGGGGTCGTCGATAGTTTTGAAAGTTGCTTTCAAAACTATCATACGACCCGAACAGATTCTGTACAGAATCGAATCTCGCCGTCTCCGCCAAAATTGGAAACATACGGAGAGTTGGCCGAGTGGTTGAAGGCAGCAGTTTACTAAACTGCCGAACTTTAAACGGTTCCAAGGGTTCGAATCCCTTACTCTCCGCCAAACAAAAAACTACACTCTCGTGTAGTTTTTTGTTTCTTATGCTACCAACTTATCGGACAACACTCGCGACGGCTTTCACAAGTCCCGGTGTTGTAACCCTTGGAATGATTTCATCTGCGGTTGGCTTCTTCACGAGTCCTGCAATCTTCTTTGCGGCAGCGAGTTTTATCTCATCGGTTATTTTCGTCACATTCCTATCGAGTGCACCACGGAAGATGCCGGGGAACACGAGTGAATTGTTGACCTGATTTGCATAGTCAGAACGACCAGTTGCAACGATACGTGCACCGGCAGACCGCGCATCGTCGGGTTTAATCTCAGAAATAGGATTTGCGAGTGCAAAGACAATCGCATCCTTTGCCATACTCTCAATGTGTGCCTTTGTGATTGTCCCAGGTCCAGAGACGCCGATAATAACATCGGCTCCCACAACCGCATCCGCGACGATACCCTTACAATTTTCGGGGTTCGTCACCTTCGCCAAATCATTTTTATACTGTGCCATTCCCTTCCTCCCCTTATATATAACACCAGTACTGTCGGTCACTATGACATTCGTAATTCCTGCTTTCACGAGAAGAAGTGTAATCGCTCGTCCTGCCGCACCCGCTCCGACAACGACCACCTTAATATTCTCGAACTTCTTCTTCACCACTTTTGTAGCATTGATAAGGCCGGCGAGTACGACAATTGCCGTACCATGCTGGTCATCGTGCATGAGTGGGATATTGAGCGCCTCTTTCAAACGCTCTTCAATTTCGAAACAGCGTGGTGCACTGATGTCTTCAAGATTGATTCCGCCAAACCCTGGAGCAATGTTGATGATCGTCTTGATAATCTCCTCAGTGTCCTGCGTATCGAGCACAATCGGAAAACCGTCCACATCAGCCATCTCCTTCAAGATTGCACACTTCCCCTCCATGACAGGGAGCGCTGCGATAGGACCAAGGTTTCCGAGACCAAGTACCGCAGAGCCATCACTAATAACTGCAACTGTGTTGCGCTTCATGGTGTACTCGCGCGCATCCTTCGGGTGTGTTGCGAGGTGACTCGAAACAGCACCAACCCCAGGTGTGTACATCGTGCTCCAGTCGTCTCTCGTGACCAATTTTTTCTTTGAAACCACCTCGAGCTTTCCGTGGAGTTTCTTGTGAAGCGCGAGTGCCATTTTTGCGTAATCTTTCTTCATTATTTTCTTTGCTTTCATATATTTCAAATTATGGTGAGAGATAAGTATACGATATTTTACCGAACATAGAAAAAGCCCAAAGCAAACGCTCGGGCCATGGGTAAGAACAAACAAAACTTACGATCATCACAGATGATCAAAAAGAACATTTCTCGGAGAACATTGCGTCAGCAAGCCGATTGCGGGTCAAGCCCTATTCCAGTCGCCTTATGGCTATTCCAGAGAATGACCTCGATTACTGTGGCAAATGCCTCAGTAATTTGTAGCGGATTATGCTACTCTACTTAAAAGTGTACTCCTCCTATCACCCATGTCAATATTATGTATTAATCCATCATATTTAGTATTGTAGTTCTGCTATAGTAATAGGTGTATGCGCCTCACTGACCCCCTCACACAGCACTTCCGCATTGATACCATTCACCAAAAGGCTTTGGGGCGACTTGGCGTCATTACCGTACAGGACATTCTCTATCACCTTCCCCAACGATACGAAGACATCAGTAACATTCAATCAGTACAAGGGCTCGTGAAGGGACAAGACGCAATCGTCTATGGACAAGTTGGTGGACTCAAAGCGCGCAAAGCGTGGAAGAGTCGCATCCCCATTGCGGAGGGGTGGATTGAAGATGGGTCAGCGCGCATCAAGGTGATGTGGTTCAACCAACCCTATCTCGCAAAAATGCTCACTGATGGGATGTATGTGAAGCTTGCGGGCAAGGTAACGGGGAGCGAAGGTAAACTCTACATCGCAAATCCTGAAATCGAGAAACTCGAATCTCTCCCCATCGACCGCCATGATTCAATCTTTAAAGGAACCGGGAATGATGACGAGACCATCTACCCCGTCTACAGAGAAACGAAAGGCGTGACCTCGAAGTGGTTCTACCACACGGTCATGAAGTGTTTTGAACAAGGAATACTCGATGCGATAGAAGACCCAATACCTGAGGAAGTCTTGAAGCGGTATCACCTCCCTACGCTTGCGACAGCGCTCCAGTGGATACATACCCCCAAGAAGGCCGATCATGCGAAGAGCGCGCGTAAGCGCTTCGCCTTCGAGGAGGTTTTCTACATCCAGACCGCAAAGGCGCTCTCGCGCGCGCGCATACGGAGTTCTGAGGGATACGTCTTTAAGACAGACCCAGCCCACATCAAAAAATTTACCGAGCGCTTCCCATTCGCACTCACGAAGGCACAAGAAAAGGCAATCACCAGTATCTTCAAAGATTGCAACGGTGAGTACCCTATGTCACGCCTCCTCGAAGGAGACGTGGGTAGTGGAAAGACTGCGGTCGCCGCAACGGTCGCTTATGCAACCGTTACTTCCCGCCCTCAGAGCAACATCTCAACAAAATCTAACAAAGGACCGTCCTTTGTAGACTCGCTTGAATACGGAAATTTGCAGGTAGCTTATATGGCACCGACGGAAATTTTGGCAAAGCAACACTTTGAATCCTTTATAGAATACTTCCATCACCTCCCTATTCAAATCGGACTCATCACGGGTAATGGCTGTATGAAGTTCCCCTCAAAGACCGACCCTACGAAGCCCACAAATATTTCAAAAGCTCAGCTCCTCAAATGGGTGAAGAATGGCGAAGTGCCCATCCTCATTGGTACCCATGCACTCATGTATAAGTCGGTTGAGTTTAAGCACCTCGCACTCGTCATCATCGACGAACAACATCGCTTCGGTACGAATCAGCGTAAACAACTCGCAAAGAAAGACTCTCGTATGCCCCACCTCCTCTCGATGACCGCAACCCCTATTCCCCGTACCCTTGCCCTCACGATATATGGAGACCTCGACATCACGCTCCTCGACCAAATGCCCTCGGGAAGAAAGCCGGTCATCACCAAGATAGTTCCTAAAGGAAAAGAGAATGAGATGTATGACCACGTGCGTGAAGAACTCAAAGCCGGAAGACAGGCGTACGTCATCTGTCCACGTATCGACGAGCCCGACCCAGAGAAAGAAACGGCCATCAATGCAAAGTCGGTCACCGAAGAGGCGAAGCGACTCAAAGCAAAGGTCTTCCCCGACAAACGCATCGCCATCCTTCACAGCAAGATGAAGCCCGTAGAAAAAGAGAAGGTGATGAGTGCATTCTCAAAACATGAAACCGACATCCTCGTCGCGACATCCGTCGTCGAAGTGGGAGTGAATGTCCCAAATGCCACCAACATCATTATCGAGGGCGCAGAGCGCTTTGGACTCGCCCAACTCCACCAGCTTCGCGGGCGCGTCATTCGTGGCACGCATCAACCATACTGTTTCGTCGTGAGCGAGAGCAAGAGCGACAAGACGAAAGAACGACTCAAGGCCCTCACCACAGCAAAGAGTGGTTTCGACCTCGCTGAATACGACCTTGCCTTCCGCGGAAGTGGCGAACTCTACGGTGCAAAACAATCAGGACTCACCGACCTTGGTATGGAGGCAATCAAAAACATCAAACTCGTCGAGGCTGCACGTGAAGAGGCACATGCACTCGTTGACAATGACCCCGAACTCACCAAACACCCAGCCATCTACAGAAAAGTATCAAAGATTGTAGAGACACTCCACATGGAATAGCCATACAAGGCCCGGCCTTGTATTTGATTTTAACCGCCCCGAAACGCTTCACGTCTCGGGGCGGTTTCAGAATCGCCTTATTCTACGCCACTTTTTAGCTATTGACACCATGTATGGATATGGTACAGTATTCGCACGTTCATGTGGACGTTTGACAAGGAGAAGCATCTTGAAAAAGATCAAGCACATCGGGAGAAACCAGGATATCGGCCAGACCGGCCTCGGCAAGACTTATTTCAACTTCAACAAGACGACGACCGGCGCCGGCACGACCTGACCAAGGGCGGCCGCCAGGATAGGGACGTCGGCCAGTTGAAGTTCGGCCGATAGTTCTCCTCTGTAGTATCCCGGGACCGCCCGCGCCACACCAAGGCGCACGCGGTACCCGGCACCAACCAACCCTGCCGGCACTGCCTTGTGTCGACAATCACGGCCCAAAAATGCCGAGCCATGACCAAAAAATAAGGAGGAGTTCTTGAGACGATAACGACGCAAAAACGGGGTAGCGCAGACGGTATGGGCACCGTTATGTGCTAGAGCACCTCGAACTTAAGCTGTAAGGCTACGCTCAAAAACTGGCCGGCGCACCACCATATGCGCCGGCCTTTCACTTTTATATATTTCACATACACAGGACCGACCTGTGCGAAAAGTTGTGCGCACTGATGAATGTTGACCCTGCACCAAGACAGGAGTACGCTTACATTAGTTCCAATCGAAAGGGGGTGATCCAGCCTACGGGCTACCTCGTCACGACAGTGACGGTCTCACGATACAAACCCTTAAACCAGCCGTTGCTTCACCGCAACGGCTTTACCTATTTGTCTTCCCTTTCTGAGTGCGTTATAGTTTTGAAGTTGCGCTTCCGTGCGTAGCCCTGCCTGCCGGCAGGCAGGTCAGTTGGTAGAGCGCCGAGCTTACAACACAAGTCGAAGAGTCAAGCACGAAAGTATTTGAGCTCTGAGACGAAGTGATGTATAAAATTAAAAAATATTTTGTCCGCCTGTAGCTCAGTTGGTAGAGCGCCGAGCTTATACCTCGGTGGTCCTTGGTTCAAGTCCAAGCGGGCGGACAAAGGATTTTTTAATTTTCTATTCCTCGGTGGTGAGAAAGTCTGGGAGACTTTCGCAAGACCTTGAGCAGTCTTTGCGAAAGGTGTACAGAGACTGTAAGTCGATTGGTTCAAGTCCAAGCGGGCGGACTCGCGCAAACAAAAAACATCAGTTTCAAGACTGATGTTTTTTGTTTAGCACGCAAAAGGCTTTGCGTGCGGCGCGAGTCCGAGACGGAGAGATGTGGCTTTGCCACACTCGAGTCGGGGTCGAGAACTCTTACTACCTTTCTGAAGGAAATGAAGAAAGTAGTTAGAGATTCGTGACGACATGTCCGGGCCGGAACGATGTGAGTTTACGAACGAGTGAGGTGGGGTCGATGGTGCTTAGTAAAATATACACACCGTGTATATTTTACTTAGCAACCAGTGACGACTTTCTTAGTCCGAGACAGGTCGACGTTGTTTTATTACGCGCGAGTCCGGTGAAATAGTTTGGGAAACTATTTCACGAGAGATGTGGCTTTTCTTTTGTTTCATATACAGAAACCCCCACGGCTCGCGAAGCGAGCCGTGGGGGTTTGTGTTAGTTCTCTACTTTCCTGCGAGTGTATCCGTCTCTGGGGTAAGCTCAAGTGCCTTAGTAGGGTCGCCGAGTCGTTCTTCTTTTTCACGCATTTCCTTGTATACGTCCTGGATCTTCACGCCCTCTGTCTTAAGGATTTCCTCATACTCTTCTCGTTCGAGTGTCTCAACTTCGAGCAGTCGCTTTGCCACCGCGTCGAGTGCCTTTCGGTGCGTCACGAGAATCTCTTTCGCACGGTTCTTTGCAGTCGCAATAATATGATTCACCTCATCGTCAATGGTGCGAGCAACCTCAAGTGAATACCCGCGATTCTCGCTGACTCCACCACCAATGAGTCGCCCGCCCGTTCCTTCGAGCGCAATAGGTCCGAACTTATCGCTCATGCCATACTTTGTCACCATGTCACGGGCAAGGTTCGCGATAACCTGTAGGTCGTTTGAAGGACCAGTCGTGAGATCGTCAAAAATCATTTCCTCCGTCACATATCCTCCGAGTGTCATTGCAATATCATCGAGGAATTCTTTCTTTGATGCCATACGCCTATCTTCATCGGGAAGCTTGAGTGTATACCCCGCAGCACGGCCTCGAGAAATAATTGAAATCTTCTGCACGGGGTCGGCATATGGAAGTACTGAGGCCACGAGTGCGTGCCCTGCTTCGTGGTAGGCGGTAATCTCCCGCTCACGGCGACTGAGCACATGGCTCTTGCGCTCTGGGCCGAGCATTACCTTTTCAATTGAACGAATAAGGTCGAACTGTCCGACCTTCTTGCGCTCTTCACGCGCTGCAAGAATCGCACCCTCGTTCATGAGTGAGTAGAGGTCAGCACCTGAGAACCCTGGAGTTCGCTGTGCAATAATATCGAGATTTACGTCCTCCTGCAGTGGCTTCTTCCGTGCATGAACTTGAAGAATTGCCTCTCTATCGATGCGGTCGGGGAGGTCGATGGTGACACGTCTGTCGAAACGTCCTGGACGAAGAAGCGCAGGGTCGAGCACGTCAGGACGATTGGTTGCTGCCATGACCACCACCTTTTCATTTGGTTCAAATCCATCCATCTCCACGAGAATCTGGTTGAGTGTCTGCTCACGCTCATCATTTCCTCCGCCCACACCCGTACCGCGTACTCGTCCCACAGCATCAATTTCATCAACAAAGATAATTGCCGGTGCGGCCTTCTTTGCCAGCTGGAAAAGGTCGCGTACACGACTCGCACCAACACCAACAAACATTTCCACGAACTCTGAACCTGAGATAGAGAAGAATGGGACACCCGCTTCTCCTGCGACAGCGCGCGCAAGGAGCGTCTTCCCGGTACCCGGAGCACCCATCATCATGACTCCCTTTGGAATCTGTGCGCCGATATCGAGAAACTTCTTAGGGTTTTTAAGAAAATCTACAATCTCTTCAAGTTCCTGTTTTGCCTCCTTTGCTCCGGCAACATCCTTGAAGGTGACTTTCTGTGATTGATCATTTGGGTCAATGATACGGGCTTTTGATGAGCCAAAATTGAGTGCTTGCATTCCCGCACCTTTCACTGAACGGGTAAAGAACCAGATAATGAATCCGAGGAGGATGAGCGGGAAAAGGAATGGTGCGAGATTTCCAATCCAATACTTGAGACCACTTTCATTTTGCACATTGATAGCGATTCGTGACACTTGCTCGGTGGTCACCCCAAGATTCGTGAGAGTCTCGGTGATGGCTGCATCATTTTCTTTCTTTGAGATACCTTGCTTTCGTGTCTCGTCATTATAATGGATCTCGAGTGTTGAACCCTTCACCACAATTTCATGGACTTCATCTCGCTTCACCTGCTCAGCAATCTGTGAGATCGAAAACTCCTCAGGCTTCCCTGTGGGGTCATTGGTGTATGAATATATAAAGGAAAGTGCAACAAGAAAGAGCACTGTTGAAAGAATGTTATTCCAAAAGTTCCCTGGACCAACCGGCATCTTGTCAGGCATCTTGAGCGGAGACTTCTTTTTCTTCTTTTCTTTCTGCTCTGGCTCTGGAGTGGAATCCACGGGTACCACGACGTCCTTTTCTTCTGTTATTTTTTGTTCTTCGTGTTGTTGTGACATGGATGACATTATACATAAAATGCCTCATTTTGCGAGATATGGGGACGGTGACCCAGCAATGGTTTATCGGCACAGACTCATGGTATAGTATCGATTATGAGTGCCTTAGTTACCCACAAACGAGTTACCTTCGATTTTGAAATCCTCGATACCTTTGATGCGGGTGTTTCCCTTTTGGGTACTGAGGTGAAATCGCTCCGGAATGGCCAAGGAAAGCTCGATGGCGCACACGTGGTAATCCGCGGAGGTGAGGCGTTTTTGGTGGGGGCGTCGATACCGGCATATCAGGTCGTAAATGCGAAAGGGTATGAGCCTGAACGAACACGGAAGCTCCTCCTCACCGTCAAAGAAATCCAAGAACTCGACCAAAAGAGTGAGAAGCAGGGTTTGACAATAGTACCAATTAAGTGGTATAATAAGGGTTCAAAGTTAAAGCTCCAGATTGCAATTGCGCGCGGTAAGAAAAAGCAAGATAAGCGCGAGTCCCTCAAGAAACGTGAATCGAACAGAAACATCGAACGTCTCCTGAAACAGGACTCGCGAGTATAAGTATGAAGTATCAGTATGAGTAACGGAAAAATAAAAGACTTCACTGACCTCATCGCCTGGCAGAAGGCACACCAACTTGTCATTCTTAGCTACCGCATTTCAAAGGGCTTTCCAACGAATGAACAGTTCGCTCTCACAAACCAGTTCACTCGTGCAGCTGTCTCGGTAACTTCCAACATCGCAGAAGGATTTGGAAGAGCTACCGCGAAAGACAAGAGGAACTTCTACGTCATCGCTAAGGGATCAGTTCTTGAACTCCGAAGTCAGGTGAGAGTAGCAAAAGACCTTGGATACCTTGATGTGGAATCCTTCACTCAATTTGAGCACGACGCTATAGAAGTGATTCGTTTGATATCTGGTATCATTCATTCAGCACAAGATGCGATGTAGTCAGTTCATCGCATACTCATACACAGCACCATACTGATACCCCCCTCGTGAGTACGGAACGTATACTAAATACTAATACTCCATACTCATACTCCCCAATTTGTTTTCAAAGCCTTGAAAACAAATTGGGGATGACAGGCTTAGACGGTTTGCCTCGTTTCCTATGTGCAGTGCCGAAGTTGAATGTAACTTCGTTAAAATGCATTCATCTGTACGTGCTAAGAATAGCGTACCAAGTCCTTACGCTCACGCGTTTGGATTCGCACCCGCTGTAGCGTAATCGCTCGCAGTGCGCGTCTCTGTATTCAATGTCTTTGAGAATACAGGGGTGATATAAACATAAGGCTATAGTCACTTCCCTCGTTTCCGGAAATGACCAAATTCTTCGAAACTCGATGGATATCTGTTTTGTTTTCTTTTAATGATATTCATTTAAATCAAAAAGTTGACTACGCACTGTAGACGCATTTGATCGAACATTCTCGGACGTGGATTCGATTTCCACCATCTCCACAGAAACAGTACAGCCCGCCTCTGGCGGGTTTTGTACTGTCTGTGGAGATGGAGAACGAGACCTGCGTCTCGTTCGTGCGGACTTGAACAAGCGGAGCGATGTGTTTGTTATTCCTAATACAAACACGAGCGAGCTCGGGGTGAAAAGCGAATACTTGGAGCTTTGCAAGACCTTGAGCAATTTCTGCGAAAGGTATACCGCTTCTGTAGGAAGGAGCCACACAATATTTTTGGAGTGAAAACGAACAAAAATATTGCTGTGAGCTGACCCCAAATCTCCGCATCTCCACCGACATAGAAGTATGTAGAACAACACGGAAGTTTACTCACAAGTGGCAAGCTTCTTTTTTCTGATATAATCTTCACATGACAGATAAAGACTACGTCCAAAAGGCTATCGAGTTATCTAAAGAATCTGTTGCAATAGGTGGCTACCCCGTTGGTGCTGTTATTGTTCACAATGGAGAAATTGTATCTACCGGATTCAGTAACGGAAAACAGCTTTGTGACCCAACAAATCACGCAGAAACAGATGCAATACGAAAAGCTGGTAAGAAATTAAACAAAAGGAACTTAGATGATGTCGTATTGTATTCTTCGCTAGAACCATGCATTATGTGCTTTGCCTCTTCGTTTTGGGCATATATTCCTCGAGTAGTTTTTGCATGCAGTAGAGATAGGGTGTCTGGTGACTACTATGAAGGTAATCACAACATATTTGAACTAAACAAGGTGGGTAGGAGAAAAATTGACTTAGTTCATTTTGATGAATTTGAGAATGAAGCGTTAGATGTCATAACGGAGTGGGAGAAGACCCTAAATAGATAGTTGCCACAAATCAACAATCTTAAGAAAGTTACGGCATTCCATCTCAATTAAAGAGGTTTTTACTTGAGTCAAACTGCACCACAGAAACAATACATGCCAGCTTTTGGGCGGGTTTTGTATTGTCTGTAGAGATGGAGCACAGTACCTGGATACTATGCGTGCGGACTTGAAAACCGGAGCGATGTTTCGGCTACTCAAAATGCCGAAACACACGAGACCAGGGAGAAAGTTCTTATGAGCCTGCCTGCCGTAGGTAGGCGAAGCGAATTAGAAACTTGACCCAAAATCTCTGCATCACCACAAAGATTGAAAGCAAACGAGCTTTATTTTGTAAGGCTCGTTTCGCGTATTTTGGACAGCTTGAACAGATGTATGGAAAGACTAGAATCTCTATAGACAAAGTCGCATTTTCATTATATTGTTCTGTCAGCTTTTGGGTCATCCGACCCTATAAGTTCCTGCCATTTTGGCACCACAACAGGAGACAACGACATGTCCAGCCAACAAGACCTATGGGATTACGCTACGGCTGTTTTCTCACTCCCCTCCCTGCGCATCCAGGCCGTCAGCAGAACCCTCGGCTCTGCCAATATCGACGCGATTTTGGCGACTGCTTCCGACACGGTCGCAGATGCTGTCAAACGCCTCGGTCAAGTGCAGAAGACCATCGACGAAATCGATCGTGAACCCGTCAAATCGCACCTGCTGATCGAAGAGGTTCGTGCCGAGGGGGCTCGAAGTGGACTCATTTTGCGGAACATGACCGCACTCATCAGTCTACTCAACCAGCTTCGCGCCGACGTAACCGAAAGCAAGTTCGTTCTGCCGCAGTTCCGTGGCGTGAAGCACTTTGAAATCGGCGACGAAATCATGATTTATGTCGGCGTGACGACAGACAACCGCAAGGCCATCGAGTACGACTGGATTTCAGCGAAGATGCTGTGTCCTGGTTGGGACTGGGTGATGCATTGTCATTCGAATGTCCCATGGACACACGGCGGTAGCAATGGCGGTCACTACTTCCGCACGGTCGACCAGGACACCCTCTTCAAGCGGTCGGACTTCTACGGACTGCGTCGTATGCTCGAACAGCATGAAGACGACACCTTCACAAACCTGCTTCCTGCCAAGCTGGCACAGCAACTACGTGAAGGCACTGTCGAGCCGCTGACCGATGAGGAACTGGCCGCAAGCCAGGTCGCGTACATCAAACGCGCCGCGAAAGTCGTCGACTTCTACGCGCAGCACGTTCCCATCATCGCGGAGCGCTACGGCATCGCTGCCTGACACCGCCTGACCAAGGAGAGACCGAGAACCTCTCGGCTCACAAGGTCGGGCGGTTTTCTTTTCGCCACAAATCAAGAATCTTCAAAAATCCGGATACTTCATCTCAATCAAACTATGTTTAACTTGAGTCAAACTGCACCACAGAAACAATACAGCCCACCTCTCTGTGGGTTTTGTACTATCCAATGTGGTAAAATCTCTTTAAGTAGTGACCTATGAATACAGAATCCTCACCACAAGCGCACTGCGAAGCAGACACAACTCTTGAACGGACATGCCGTGCACGAGACATTGTTCGTGACCTCGAACTTGTTGATACAGCGCTCGATTCACATGAACTTCGATACCTCCACATCAAAGAACTTTTGAACCAGAGCGGAATGCTCAATCATGAGATGGCGCGTGTTAGAAATCTATTTGGTGAACGTCTCGGTGAATTTGGTAATGAACTCGATGATGATATATGGGAGATGCTCACAATTCTCGAACTCTTTGATGATGAAACCGCCGAGCACTGTGTCGAAACCTATCGTATTGCGAAAGATAAGGTCGAACGAACACTCTCCACAGGATTTGTACTCGCAGACTTTTTTAAAGAGGAAGGTGTCGATGTCAATACATTCTACAGAGCATGCTTACTCCACGATATTGGAAAGGTTGAGGTACCCTATCTCGTTGTCATCAACAAAATATCTGACCCTGATTGCGCGCGTCTTCTTTTTGAACACAAGGACGATGTTCTCATTCCATCCTTAAAGAAGCATCTCAACGATGAAATGTTTGTACTTCCTGAAAATATTAACTCAGGAGATGCTCTACTCAAATACCTACACGATACACTCACCGTCCGCCCCCAAACTCTTGCTCCTGTCCGTCTTCTTCTCGGCGAGATGACTCCTTCCGAAAAGCAGGAAGTGGAACGACAACTCGCCCACTGCGTTTGTACGCTCGATGATTCGCTCATCACTGTCATGCGACCACATGACGGGTTTTCAGAGAGGATTCTTGCGAGCGGTGGGAGAAAAATTGAGGGTGTGCTCGCAAGCTCACATCATGAGAATCACGGAAACGAATACAAAATCACTGTGGGCGCTCTTCAAATTTCCGTCGACCTTGCGCACATTATCCATCTCGCTGATGTCGAAAACGCGATACGCAGTATGCGCCACTACAAGGAAGGTCAAACGCCACTTATGGCACTCAAGATACTCGCCATTCACTCACAACAAAAGCTCGTCGCAAGCTTCATAACCTACATCTGGATTGCCGATGAGCTCCACAGAAATTGGGATGGCAACCAGTCGGAACAGGAAAACTATGACTACATTGCAAAGTTTCTCGACACACAAAAAAGCACACACCTCGGGTACCCCGACTGGCGCTCTGTACACGCGTCTACACCTTCAACTTCTCTTTAACCTTTGCGACAACAGTCCCAAGGCTTATGTTTGATTTCACCAAATATTCGCTTCCACCGTTTTCAAGAACTTCAGCAACTCTTTCAAGATCATCGAGGGCAGTCATGACAATAACTTTCACATTTTTCCCCCACTCATCTCCTCGAAGTGCCTTGAGCACACCGAGCCCATCGAGCTTGGGCATCATAAGATCAAGTAAAATAAGATCTGGTTTTACCTCAAGTGCCATCTGTAGTCCTGCCTCCCCGTCCCCTGCAGTGTGAACCTCGAAGCTCTCATTTGAAAGCGCTGTCTTGAGTGCCTCCCGGAGATCCTGTTCGTCCTCGATGACAAGGACTTTCTTTGATTGTTCTGTGTTCATACTATTCAAATAATTATTATCTTCTCGGTATTACCGCAATAAACGTGGTGCCCACCCCCTCTCTCGATTCAAAGGAGATTGTACCACCAATGACGCGAAGTGCTTCCTTCACAATATACAACCCAAGCCCAGTCCCGTCGATACCCTTTGATTCCACATTTGAAGCCCTGAAGAGCTTCGAGAAAATCATTTCGTGATCGGAACCAGGAATACCAATACCTGAATCCTCTATACGGAACGTAATGGTGGATTCGCTCAGCGTCACCGTGCCACGGACTACGCCATTCTGTGGTGTGTACTTTATTGCGTTACTCAAAAGGTTGCCCAGTGCCATGTTGAGGAGGCGCGTATCTGAAGTAATTGGACCAAACTGCTCTGACCAATTTGTTTCAAATGTGACATTCTTTTTCTCTGCATGAAGGCGGAATTCCTCGTGAAGTGAACCGAGGAAATCAGAAAGCTCAAAGGTCTCATAGTGTGGCTTCAGTGTACCCAGCTCGAGTTTTGACACACTCAAGAAGTCGGTGACGAGTGAATCCATTCGAGCAATACCATCGGTAATCTTCCGGAGATACTGCCGTTGTGTGTCGGTGAGGGTCACGTCGGGTATCCCCTCAAACAACTCGACGTTCCACCTGAGTGATGAGATTGGGGTTCGAAGCTGATGTGATGCGAGTGATACGAACTCTGTTTTAGCCTTATCAACCATTTTCTGCTTGGTGATGTCGACCAAGGTGAGGAGTCCTTTCTGACGACCCTCAACATCTTTGTAGAGAAAGATAGAGAGTATTGCATAGCGGATAGTTCCATCCGCCTTGTGTAGGGATACCTCAGCGTCACTTATTGGCTTCCCCTGCTTAAAGTAGGCAGGAATAAAATTTGTCTTATTGGTACCATCGTCCTCAATATAGGTAAAGAAATCCGTTCCATCGAGCGCTCCCTCATGCACCCCAAAGAATCGTATCGCCGAGGTATTTGCTGACTCCACCTTACCCTCCATATCAATGAGAATATACGGGACCGGGCTATTTCGATACAGTTCATAGAAGAGTTCCCGTGAATGAATGAGAAGGTCTTTCGACAATTTCTGAGCCATTTTGTACGTCCTCACATAGGTACTCAGCGATTGATAGGTAACTGTAGAAATCAAGATGACACAGAGTGCCAAAACAATGATGACGACGAGCGAAAGCTTTTCATAGGGTAACCGTACAAACAGGACGGCCGGGACGAGTACGAGAGATGAAATACCAAAAACAACTAACGCTATATACTCAGCATAAAACTTTGGTCTCTCGGTGAACATACAATAATAATACCAGATGCATTGGTGATTATTTCAAAAACATAATCACAATACACACTGTGTGACACACTCCACGAGCACATTTGCTATACTTCCACCTGCATGAAAAAAGATACATCCCCTATCATCGTAAAACGTTCGAGTGCAGGACTTGGATTGTTTGCAGAGAGACCCTTTAAACGCGGAGAGTTCATCATCGAATACACCGGTGAACATATCACCCACGATGAGGCAGACAAACGTGGTGGCAGGTACCTTTTTATACTCTCAAAGAAAATAGTCATCGACGGGAGAGGACGCGAGAATCTTGCACGATACATAAATCACTCCTGCCGACCAAATGCAGAAGCTGAGACCGATGAGGATGCAGGAAAGATTCGCATTTCTGCGAAGCGAGCCATCCAGCCCGGAGATGAGATTACCTATGACTATGGAAAGGACTACTGGAATGAATATATAAAGACTAACGCCTGTCGGTGCAGGACATGTACACCATAAATTCAATTTGTAACACTACTCCAACTAGGAGCATGTCTTTAAAATTCAGAAATCCAAGGTGAGAAGCGAATGCATGGAGCTTCGCAAGACCTTGTGTGATATCTTTGCGAAGCAAAGTATCCACAAGGTGTACTGCACCGGTACGGTGCAGAGTTGAGGGGGCGTGAAACGTATATGGCATACGATGAACGCCACCTCAGCGAATGCAACGTGGGATTTGTGGGTTTTAAAAAATGCTCTAAAAGACTCGGGTAACTTGTGCTATCTCACTAAGCTCTGCAGTGTGCACAATTGCAACAGTGACTTTTGATGACTCTTTGCTGAAGACCCCTGCTCGCGCGCCGAGTCGTTCATTTTCATCGGTATCAATTTCTGCCCCCATGTATTCAAAATTCTTTGAGAGAAGTTGTCGGACGAGCGGATTCCTTTCTGGAGCAGTACCGGTAAACACGAGCATGTCCAAACCACCGAGAACTGCGGTCATACCACCAATTGCCTTCCGTATTCCATTGATATACATATGCACTGCCGTCTTCGCATCGACGTCTCCCTTCGACATTCTATCGAGTGCAACACGGAGGTCGCCGTTGCCCAAAAGACCCTCAAGCCCTCCTGCCTCGCTTACGGTACGCTCGGTGAGGTCGAGCTGTTGCTTCTGCTGTTTGAAAAGGTAAATGAGCGCAGAGGGGTCGATCTCACCAGCACGCGTTCCCATGATGAGTCCGCTCGTTGGTGCAAAACCCATTGTGGTATCGATACTCTTTCCGTCCTGAAGCGCGGTTACACTGATACCACTTCCGATGTGGCAAATGATCATTTTCCCCGGGACACGTCCCGTATCCTTCCCTATCTGTCGTACTACCGATGCGAGCGAAAGTCCGTGATACCCAAATCGATACAAGTCATAGAGCTCCGCATCTTTTTTAGAAATACTGTATCTGCGGGCGTGTGGGGGCATCGTCGCATGAAAGGCACTATCTGAGACTCCAATAATTCGAGCGTCCTTAAACACTTCGCGCAAAACACTCAATTCCGAAAGCTGGTGCGGGACATGGAGTGGCGCTGATTCACGAACAGATTGAAGCTTACGAATGTACGCACTATCAATAACTCTGTGTGTGGTAAAAAAACTTCCTGGAGCCACGATGCGCACACCCACTCGTGTAATCCTTGAGGAATCACTGAGTACGCCTGCCTCTCTCGCGCGAGCGAGAACATCACGGAGCGCATCTTCATATTGACCTTCCGTCGCATCTTCACAAAGCTCCCTTGTCTTGTTTACCTCGAGGCATTTTCCAAACCCTTTGTCGGTACGTTCATAGAGTGCAGAAAAAACCTCACGCGCACCCTCATAGAGCGCATACTTCTTTGAAGAACTTCCAGGATTTACGATAAGCGTGATGTCCATGCCCAATTTGTTATTTCGTCTGGGTCAATGCCGTGCTCAATAACATACGTACGGTGGAGTGAGAGCTTGTCCTTATACTTAATAATGAGTCGATCTCGCTCCTTCACCGTGATAATTCCCTCTCGCTCTGCAACGGTAAACGCCTCAATAGCGAGGTGGTACCTGTCTGTCTTGTTGCGAACGAACATGTCGAATGGCGTTGTTGTTGAACCGTGCTCCTCGTATCCATGGATTATAAATCGTGACGCATCACATCCATAATCAAAGAGAATTTGCTTTATGGTCTGTGGGTACCCGTGGAAGTTGATGACGACCTGTTTATCCTTGGTAAAGTAATAGTCCATATCAAATGAGGCAACTTCTGAAGTGACATTTCCGAGGCCTTTTGTTGAAAGTGAAAGAATATTCACAAAACGCATGCGCATGGTAGGGATTTCCTCACGGACAATCGTTATTGCTGCGAGCGTTTCTTTGGTCAGATAATCACCTGCTGCACTGAAGACAATATGTGGGTCAATATCACTCGCAAAATCCCATATTGAGATTCCATCATCGACATCACCCTTTGCCTCGGAGAGTGTTCTCCATACGGGTACAGGACGCTTCTCAAGCACGAGAATATTCATCTCGTTCTTAGAACCAAGCACCCGTTCCATTACCCGGAGTGAGGTATTCATATCTGGGGGGAAATATACGTTCACGAAATGTCCCTGGCGCTGGAGCATGTCATCAATGAATCCTGGATTCTGATGAGAAAATCCATTGTGCTCCTGTCGCCATGCACCCGAGGTGAGAATGTAGTTGAGCGATGGTACATCACCGCGCCACGGAACGGTTCGTGCAATACTGAGAAACTTTGCATATTGATCAGCCATACTTGCCACAATTTGCATAAACGCCTCATATGAAGCGAAGACTGCATGGCGTCCGGTCAATACATACCCTTGCATGAGCCCTTGGAGACTGTGTTCTGAGAGCATTTCAATAACACGACCATCCCGTGCCAAATCACGGTCCCACTCCTTGATGGGCAACATAAATGCACGTTTTGTCACCTCAAAGATGGCATCAATTTTATTTGAATAGGTCTCATCGGGAGAGAATACTCGTATATTTCGAGTCGATTCATTGTTGCGGATGGTGTCACGGAGGAAGCCAGAAATTGCCTGCATACTACTCTCTTCCCCACAGGCACCCCCCTCTGGTCGACAGGTCGCCTTATTTGTATACACCGATACGTCAGGAAGTATGAGCGGTTTATAGAATGGAGCGCCACCCATTGCATGAGGGTTATCTCCCATACGTCGATGCGATGCAGGTATGAGTGCCTCAATATCCTCGTGGAACTTTTTTCCATCAAAGAGTTCGTTAAATCGGTATGACTTGAACCATGTCTCAAGTGCCTGGAGCTCTTCCTCATCTGTACGAGCCAATTCAAGAATGACTTGGTGCGAGAGACAGTTGTCTTCAAGACGCTTGCCATGCATCTTTGCAACACTTCCCCACCCCTTTGGAGAGCGGAGAACAATCATGGGGAATCGGGGAAGGCCTTCAAGCGAACCCTCACGTGCTGAACTTTGTATGGCGCGAATCTTTTCAACCGATTCATCAACGACCTCAATCATGCGTGCATGCGGATCTTCTGCGGTGTATGCATCAACGATGTGTGGCTCGTACCCGTACCCACGGAAGAGACTTACGATATCTTCATCGCTCATTCGCCCGAGGAGCGTCGGTCCAGAAATTTTGTACCCATTCAAATGAACAATTGGAAGAACCGCGCCATTCACCGATGGGTCAATGAACTTATTGAGGTGCCATGCTGTTGCAGTAGGGCCAGTCTCAAATTCACCATCACCGATGAGACAGGTTACGATTAGGTCGGGATTATCGAGTATTGCGCCATATGAGGTCGAGAGTGCGTACCCGAGCTCGCCACCCTCGAGGATAACTCCCGGAGCGCCTGGATTACTATGACTTGGAAAACCATATGGCCAACTGAACTGCTGAGCCATATGGCTAAGGCCAACCCTATTTCGTGGAACTTCTGGATAGTATTTACTCAATGTTCCCTCGAGGAAAAGGTTCGCCTGAACTGCAGGAAATCCGTGTCCTGGCCCAAGGACAAACATCATGTTGAGGTCGTGTGCCTTAATCGCACGATTCATGTGCGCGTAGACAAAGTTAATACCCGGACAAGTACCCCAATGTCCAAGGAGTCGTTCTTTGATATGTTCTGGGCGGAGTGGCTCTTCGAGGAAAAAATTATCCTTTAAATAAATTTGAACAGCGGAAAGATAATTTGCCGCGCGAAGGAACGTATCAATGTGGGTATGCATATGGGGGAATTATACCCTACACCACATCAAAAAAACTCTGTGTATCCACTTTTTAATTCTCGCACGCTGACTACGCAAGAAGATTTACAATTTTGAGTTCACCACTTGATGCATCTGCGAAGCGAATGAGGTGTGGCACAATCTTGAACATCACAAAATCGTCGGCACCCTCGACATAATATTTCGACTGGTTCTTTGTTTTAAAAAACGCTTGAGCAATCTCACCCTCTTCGTGAGACAACTCTTCTGCACTCCCTCGTATATCAGTAACTTTGAGTGGGTCAATTTGTTCCTCCATGACGGAAAGTGAGATGGTAGGGTTCTTGAGGATGTGTTGGTATTTTCCAAAACCACGCCGGGTCCCGAAATAGACATTGAATTCATCATCGATTGCATAGAGCATGAGTGACGTGGTGGGTAACCCCGCATCATCATTGATGGCGAAAATTGCCTTTCGGTGATTGTTGAGAAACTCACGTACTGTCTGCGCAAGATTTTGATCCATGGCATTTGAAATTAAAAGTGTCTTATTCTGTTAGCGCAGAATCTGTTGTTGTGGAAGGGTCGAGAGGAACTGTTGTTGAAGCTTCGACTGTAGTAGTCCCGCTTACGGTATCCACTACTGGTTGTTCCGATGGTTCCGCACTTTGACTTCCTTGTGGAACGAGACCACCATTGGGCATATCTTGGAACACCTGAGACACCACATCTACCTGACCACTCTGGTCACCCCCACCATCAACAATTGCTTGGTTTGAGCGTCCAATTGTCCCTGCAACATCAATGGGGCCTTCATCGGATTTTCCAATATACACAGCTCCTGTAACAGCTATCACTCCTGCAAAAAGGAGCCACGCGACGAAAGTTGCCATTTTCATCGGCTCCTTTCCATGTCCTTCCGTATCTGTCTTCTGTGCCATATCGTGTAATAGTATATCATTTTAGATACGCTTTTAGGAGAATATCCACCTCTCATGATACTGAGGTGCGAAGATGTTGCTCTTTCCCCATAGATATGGTACATTTTCGCTGTATCCGAAGAGACAAGTGCCTCTTTTTGAATAGTTTTTATAACCTTGAAAGTCGAAAACGTACGTATCAACCAATCAATAAAAGCGAAGGAGCTGCGTGTTATTGGCGTTAGCGGTGAAAATCTTGGGGTTATCCCTACAGGTGACGCCCTTAAAATCGCTGAAGAAGCAAATCTCGACCTCATTGAAATATCCCCAACAGCACAGCCCCCTGTTGCTAAGATAATGGATTATGGGAAGTACCAGTACGAAATCAAGAAGAAAGCCAAGGAAATAAAAGCAAAATCGCACGTCACCGAGACGAAGGGGATGCAAGTAAAGATTGGGACTGGTGAACATGATCTCAATCTTAAAGCGAAGCGTGTAGCCGAGTGGCTCACTGAGGGTCACCGAGTGAAAGTTGATCTCTTCCTCTGGGGTCGCTACAAGTACATGGAGGAATCATTCCTCAAAGAGAGACTTGAGCGGTTCTTGAAAATCATCCCCGCAGAGTATAAAATAGGCGACGAAATAAAGAGAAGTCCAAAGGGTTTCAGTACCACTTTGGAAAAAGCGTCAGGAAAGCCGAAGAGCTGATAAACACAATATACTGAATTATATATATGATAAAAACAAATAAATCTTATACCAAGCGTATTAAGGTAACCAAGAACGGCAAGCTTATTGCACGAAAGGCTGGGCAAAATCACTTTAATTCACGCCAGACAGGACGCCAGCGTCTCAATCGTAAGCGAACACAATCTCTTACTATGACTGCACGAGCGAAGAACCGTTTCCTTGCAAACGCATAAGTGATTTTCAAATTTAGCGAATTTCATTGTTGAAACTACGATTTTCTCTTCACGGTACGACATGTACCGTTCAATCAAAAATCTTGTTTCGCCTCGAAATTCATCCAAATTTTAAAATCCCCGATTACATTGAATATATAAAAATTAACTAATTAATACACCATGTCACGAGTAAAAGGAGGAGTAACATCACTCAAACGACGACGAAAGATTCTCTCACAGGTGAAGGGATACCGATTCGGTCGTTCAACAAAGAAGAAGATGGCTATTGAGGCCATCCACCACGCACAGCTTCACTCTTTCGCACACCGAAAGGACAAGAAGAATGATTTCCGCCGACTTTGGACATCACGCCTCAATGCAGGACTCAGAGCTGTTGGACTCAAGTACAGTGTCTTCATGAAAGACCTCAAGGACAAGAACATCATCATCAACCGAAAGATGCTTGCTCTTCTTGCAGACGAACGTCCAGAGACCTTCTCACGTTTTCTTGCAAAGGTGAAGTAGGACTTTATTCTCATAAAAAACCACCGATTTAAAAGTTCGGTGGTTTTTTATTGATTACAGTGCAGACTCGACTTTTTGCAAAGACATGATATTCTGCACGCAGTAATTTCAGAACAGTAATGTATTACGGGGGTACAATCCATAACTTTGGGGGGAAGGTGAGATGGCCGAGAGAACAGAAAATGCGATGCGCAACGGTGCCACGTTTGGTTGCCTTGACGGAGGCGGGATGGTTATCGACCGAGACAGTGGTGAATATGTGCCTGTAGACCAGGTGCTTCATGATCCCCTTCATATCGATCAGTTGGATATCCTCGCCCAAGACCATCTGGGATGTCTCAAGCTTGGTCATATCGATACGAGTGAGTTCTTGGACGACGATACTGCAAATGACTGAGGGGTATCTCCCCCCACAAAACGGACTGGCATTTAGCCGGTCCTTTTTATTCCTAAAAATCAACTTCGACACTCTCCCCTTCACTTGGGGCAACAGCGTTCACACCGAGGTAATCGCGAAGTCGCTGAACAAGGAAGAGCGAGGCACGCTCCTCTCCCATCGTCACGAACACCTTCTTTACATTCTCGCCCCCCTTCTCCACGAACCCAACAAGCTGGTCACGGTCTGCGTGTCCTGAATATCCTCGAATACTTGCAATCTTCGCCTTTACCCGTATCTCCGTATCAAGAATACGAACTTTTCGCGCACCATCATGGAGCAATCTCCCGAGGCTTCCTACAGATTGATACCCAACAAGGAGGAGCGTTGTCTTCACATCTTCAAGATATGTCTTCTCATGCGTCAAGATACGTCCACCATGACTCATACCCGAACCAGCAATAATTATTTTTGCACCATGCACCTTCCCGATCTCTTCCGAGTCTTTTACTGACCGCGTAAATGAAAGTCGGGGGAAATCGAAAATATCATCCCCGCTGTGAATTTGTTCACGCACCGAATCCTTTAAGTAGTCTGTGTACGTATGATAGATATCGGTGACCGTAATCGCAAGCGGCGAATCGAGGAACACGGGAATTGGCGTGAGTCCTCCGTGCTCAAAGAAATTATTGATTTCGTAGAGCATACCCTGCGTCCGTTCAATTGAGAAAGCCGGAATAATGAGTGTTCCCTGCTTCTGTATCGTCTCCTCAACATACATCCGAAGGAGGCTTGAGCGCTCCTTCACCTCCTCGTGAGAACGGTCACCATACACACTTTCCATAAGAAGGTAATCATATCCACCTGCAATTTCTGGAGGATTGAGCAGAGGCTGTGGGTTGTTCCCAACATCGCCAGTGCAGAGAAACTTCTTTCCATTACGTTCGAGCGTAATCATTGCTGAACCCAAAATATGTCCCGCGTCAGTGAATGTCACTGATACTCCTCCAGGAATAACAAATGATTCGTGATATCGATGTGTCTTCCATAGAGAGAGCGCCCGTTCAATATCGTGCTCTTCGTAACACCGTGGCGTCCCATAGCGTTCTTCCTCATAGAGCATGACCTTATATGCATCGTGGAGCATTACTCGGGCGAGGTCTCTGGTTGGAGGCGTGGAGTAGATGATACCCATAAATCCGTCCCGAACGAGCTTGGGTATCCTTCCTATATGATCGGCGTGCGCATGGGTAACGAGGAGCGTATCAACGAGACTCGGGTCGTATGCAAAGGGTTCATTGTTTTTTGCGGAAGCAAATCTATCCCCCTGAATGAGCCCGCAATCCACAAGGAATTTCGATTCTCCGGTATCAAACAAAAAATTCGCTCCCGTGACATCCCCTACCCCGCCGTGAAAAGAAACACGCATCATGAGAGTGATGCGTTAAGACTTCGAACAACACCATACCCAATAAGCCCGCCCGTAACATCCATAACAAGATCGAGTACCGTATCGAAAAAGAACCCTGGCTCGCTCTGTGAGATGCCCGCAGAAAATTCGAACATTTCCCACACAACACCAACACACAGTGTAAAAAGAATAGTCCACATCATTGAGGTGTACCGTGAAGCGTGCTTAAGACCAAAGAATGGAAGTGCAGAGAAGCCAAGTGCACAGGCAATTCCACCCAATATGTGCATCGGAATGTCGAGCCATAAATATTTCCAGTATAAGTAAAATTCTATTGAGACCGCATGTACCACCGCAATGGTAATGAGCGTCGAGAGAAGTAACGTAATGCGAAGATTCATGGGTATATCGTATCACACCCTCAAATGACTCTCTGACGATATATGCATGTATTTCCAATTTGTATTATTGCTATCATATGATAGCAATAATACAAATTGGAAAATTCCGCGTATACACTAAAAAAACGCACTTGGTGCGTCTCTTTAGTGGAGCAACGGGTGCATGTCTCCTGAATTTACTTCAGGTGGGTACTCTTTCCAAGCACTTGTGAAATCTCGTCGCGTCGAAGTCTCATCCGTACTTGTGACTACAAGCAACCCTTGATATGCGTTTAAGCAGAAACATGCGTTGTCCGTAGCTCCATAAATAGTATAGCAGAACGCGCACACCCCTTGGGTGCGCGCGTTCTCATCCTGTGTACAACTCAATATCTTTGAATTATTCCCTACTCTTTTGTACCATCGAGATTGATATCGTACATAATACGCTCCTGTGCAGTCGTATAATTCATGATTTCTGACTCTGGGAACCAAATTGAAATTTCTCGCTCCGCCTCTGCTGGCGATTCTGAACAGTGAATAAGGTTTCGAACTGCTCTATTCTCGTATGAAGAGTGTGTGTATGAGTCAACCGTGTAATCACCACGGATAGTACCCACATCTGAGGTTAATGGCTCTGTAGTGCCCACAAGCTTTGTTACCACGGCCACTGCTTGATTCCCCTCAAGTATCATTGCGACCACTGGAGCTGCTGTCATGTAGGTGACTATTGTATCAATAATTTCACGTCCGTACGCCATTGCATCTTTCTCAACTGGGAGCCCCTGTGACTTCAAATCTTCAATAATGCGGTTCCCCTTTTTCAAGAACCAAGCGTCATCTTTATTGTAGTGAACGAGAAGCTGTGCCTCTGCAGGAACAAACATCTTCATGGCGGTAAACTTGAGGCCAGTACGCTCAAATCGCTTAATAACCTCACCAATGAGTGAGCGCTGGACTGTGTCTGGCTTCAAAATAACAAATGTGCGCTCTTGATGTGGTTTACGAGTATCCATACGTGATAATTAGTAACTAAAATTATCCCGTGAGTATACCGTATTACGGCTTATTTTCAAGGTGTTTACTGTTATATAAAACCTTAGAGCTTCGTCACTATTTCGGGGCCCTTTTCTGTAATAACCACTGTGTGCTCAAAGTGTGCACTTCGGGAGCCATCTTTTGAAAACACACTGTAGCCATCACCTTCGTCATCAAAGATAACATCCTTTTTCCCCACATTTACAATAGGCTCAATTGCGAACACATTTCCTACCTTTATGAGTGGCCCCGTTCCTGCTCTGCCAAAATTTGGTATCTGTGGTTCCTCATGCACCGCATGCCCCACCCCATGTCCACAGAGCGCCTCAACGACACTAAAGCCATGTGAAGTAACAAACATTTCAATGGCATGGCTGATATCACCAATGCGATTTCCTGCCTTTGCTTGCTTGATACCGATAGCGAGCGCTTCTCTGGTCACATTCATAAGTTTCGTGGACTGCTCATCAGTCTTCCCTACAGGAATTGTGATGCCCGAGTCGACAATCATCCCTTGATACCCAATAGTCATATCAAGATTGATAACGTCACCTTCCTCAAGTATTTCATCAGCACGAGGGACACCGTGTTGCACGGTATCATTTACTGAGGTGCAAAGTGCTGCAGGATACGGATAATCGGCAAATTCTGGATGATAGCCCAAGAGAACGGGCTCAACACCGTATTTTTCCGTAAGCGTCAGTGCATAATCGTTGATATCTTCGGTCGAAATGCCCGGCTTCACATATTCACCAAGCTCTTTTAAAATGCGGGCGAGGATTTTACCCCCGATACGCAAGAGTTCTATTTCTTCTTCTGTTTTAATAAGTGCCATAATAAAAAATTAAGCGAGTCCGAGGAGAGAGAGGACCTCGCTATGAACCTCTCCAATTGATTTCGTTCCATCACAGTCAACAACGGTAGTTTGCGCCCGATTGCGGAAATAGGCAAGGACAGGGACAGTCTCTTCACGGTACCATTGAAGCCGTGCCTCAATGGACGTTTCTGTATCGTCCTTCCGTGCTCGCTTAATCATCCGCTCACGAACAATTGCTTCATCTGCACTTAAGTTCAATACAATGAGGTGATTTCTTTTGTAGAAACTGAGCGCGCTCTCAAGAACATCGGCTTCGTGTACCGTTCGGGGAAATCCATCGATGAGCAGGTGGCACTCTGGATCGACATGCTGATGAAATGCATCCCCCCAAAGCATCGCTGAAAGAAAGAGCGGTTGAAGCATCCCCGAATCGAGTGTCTCATGGACTCTCCGTTCAGTATACCCCTCCATTTTTGCAGCAAGTGCACGGAAGCGCCTTCCTGTCTGAATATCAACAACACGATTTGTCGGGTCCTTTTCCTTGAGCACTCTCGCAAGGAGCTCTATCTGTGTGCCCTTTCCGCTTCCCTGTGGACCAATAAATATGATTGTGTATGGGATATTCATCATGTGTGTGAAATTATATTTTCTACGATTGTGCTCAACTTTCTTTTTGCCGATTCAAGCTCGTTGTCATTGTTGCTGATAATAAAATCTGCGTTGTGTTTGTAGGCTGTTTCCTCAAGATAGTGAATGTGGCGGAGGGTAAGCTCACGCTCTGACATTGGTGCTCGGGAGAGCGCGCGTGCTCTGAGTGTATCCCAATCACCGGCATCAATATACACAACGGTGCACTGTTCTCTTGGTATGAGGGATAAAATATTTCGCACACCATGAAGGTCTATTTCATTTATGGTCACGTGACCAGCCGAGAGATGGGCAAGAAGTTCGGATTTGAGAGTTCCGTAGAGGTTGTCACTAAACTCAGCCCACTCCATGAATTCCCCCGCCTGTGTCTTCCGCTCGAACTCCTCGCGAGATATGAAAAAGTAATCCTTTCCCTCGACTTCTCCTGGTCGTTTTGCTCGTGTGGTACATGACACAAGCCTTTTTACTTGCGGATGGTGCTCAGTGACATGAGACATGAGCACGCCCTTTCCGCTCGCCATTGGAGCCATGATAAGTATGAGGTGCCCCTGTATCGTATTTTCCATAAAACTCTATGGTATCAGGTTTTTCCGCAGGCACAAGAATGGTAGACTTGTGGAATGGAACGAAAACATATAATTACTCTTACTGGTAAACCAGGGAGCGGAAAATCATCAACTGCTGATAAGGTGGCTGAACTTCTCGGTTATACACGATATTCATCAGGAGAATTCGTGCGCAACATCACCCATAAGCAAAAATTAACCCTCCAGGAATTCAACAAACATGCGGAATCGAGCCCCGAAATGGATTACTACATTGATGAGGAACTCCGAAAGCTCCGTGATCACAATGATATCGTCGTCGATGCTCGGCTTGGGTTTTATTGGATTCCAGAGTCTTTTAAAGTATATCTCGACCTCAGTAACGATGTTGCCATTGCACGCATCTTTAAGGACGCAAGTACGAATACACTTCGTAGTGACTCAGGGGAAGGAAGTCAGACCATGTCTGCAGTTGCCGACCAAGTGGAAGAACGTATGCGCAGTGAACGAGTTCGATTTAAGAAACTGTACGGCATCAATCCATACAGCACTGAACACTTCGACCTCGTTGTTGACACCGCTCGTCACAGTCCACAAACGGTAGCACTCGCTGTATTTGACACCTATAGAAAGTGGCTTGTTTCAATGAGTTGGAAACAAGTTGTAAACAAAGTTCCGCTCGGATATTCACTGAAACACTAAACATCATTGCAAAATACCCGCAGACCTTCGGTCTGCGGGTATTTTGAATCTATTGAAAATGTGATTATGTCTCAGTTCCTCGAGGAACAATGTCGATAGTCTCGGTATCGGTAAGTGCTCCACATGTCATCGTGTAGGTCGTCCGAGCATTGATAGTTACGTTTATTGACCCTTTATGTATATCATCACCGATCACATCGTCTGCTACAAATGGAGCGTTCGTTGCCGTTGGATATATCCCTCCACGGATCGTACACGTTGCTTCATCAACCACAACTCCTGTATCCCATGAGAGTGTTGCATCACTCCCTGCATTGACAGTACGCGGGGTCGCGCTGAGAATGACCTGAGTCGTGACAACGTCAATAGTTTCCACAGGTGCGTTCAAGATATCCGTACCCCTTGCACAGATAAGCCTAAAGGTTTCTGTTTCATTCTGTAATGACGTTGCATTTACAGTGTTATCTTCCCCTGAAACAGCTCCGCCTGTACTGAAACTTGCATTCCCATCACCTGTACATGTATCTGAATTACTTGAACCCCATTTCACTGATAGTGGTGTGTTTGGGGCAACAATTTTTGGATCAGGACTACTACTTGCAACACATCCACTCATCCCACCAGCATCACACACCTCAAATTGAGTAATTGAAGGAGCCGGCGCTTGTTTCGAATAATCATCTGTTCCAATAACTCCATACGGATTCCCATCAGCAGTCATGCCTCCAAAACTTATCCAGCCGACAACATCAGACCCCCACGCAAAGTCCTCCCAATCTGCACCAGTAGCAACGACCCCGTACGAACTTCCATCGGTTGCTGTCCCAGAAAGACTTATCCATCCATCCCACCCCCCTGTATTCACACCAGATGCTGGACTCAATGCACGTGCCCATCCAGTAACAGCGCCAGAAACCTTATCAAAGCGTGGCGCAATATGCGAACCATCGCTCTCATTAAAACTTATCCAACCGATATGTTCACTCCATGCATAACCAGACATATCACCATTGAGCGCTACTGTCACTCCGTAATCCGCTGTTGTACTCGCCTCGTTTGTCGAATTAAATGAAATCCATCCAATCGTATCGCTCCATGCGTACCCCGTGAGATTATCAGTAGCACCTGAGTGCGCCGTCGGTGTACTCAAGAGGAAGAATACATTCAGCACGACCACAACGAAAATTATGGAATAGAGGACCGTTTTGATATGTGTGTAGAGCGTAGCCATATAAATAATTATGTACTAAATTAACGCTTTAAACTCTCGAGAATTTTCATTTTTTCCTCAGTGCTTACAGTACTCTCCGTTTCGGGCGCAAGGCCATCAAGAATTTTCATCTTTTCCTCCTCTGAAAGAGTATCTACTGAAGTATTCTTGAGAGATTCAAGAACACGCATCTTTTCTTCAAAAGTCTGCTCGCTCGTTTTTTGTTCATCGGTAACTGAAACGGGAGGAACTACTGCTGTCTGATGCGTCGCCATGTACGCATACCCAAACAATACAATACCAAGAATGAAGATAGAAAACCCCATTACCGCAACGTACCGTGGGTACTTATTTGTAAATGAAATAAAAGTTGGAAACATATGATTATAGTGTACCTTGTAAGTTCACCCTTCGTTTGTATGTGCTGTGTATAAAAATGTACAGGGTCACGCGTGTCTAGTAGCAACCGGCCACTGTAGTGGTGGACAAATGGGCGAGGACGATGCACCACTCGTAGTGGTAGTATATGACTTGTATCATAAGCATCATATGATGCTTATGATACAAGTGTACTAAAGGTGCTACAAAACAATCGGCGCCCATGGACGCCGATTGTTTTATTTTTTAGTTCAATCTTATAGGTCTCTAATACTGTCGGAGTGAGACTTGTGAATCTATCCTGCGTACGAGGTCAATCACCACAGACACTGCGATGAGGAGTGCTGTACCACCTATTGCAAGGGTTGAAACGCCCGTGAGGATCTGCATTGCCATTGGAAGTACTGCGACGAGGCCAAGGAAGAGTGCTCCTGCGAGCGTAAGTCGTGTAATGAGCTTTGCGAGGTACTCTGAGGTATGTGTCCCAGGACGAATTCCTGGAATAAATGCTCCGTTTCGCTGAAGATTCTTTGACATAGCATCGGGATCGAACGTGACCGCCGTGTAGAAGAACGTAAAGAGAATAACGAGCACAAAATACACGAGCGCATAGAGTTCCTGATTCTGGAAGAAAGTCGCCACTTTTTCTGAAAGATCTGCTACGCGTGGCACGTTAAATGAAGCAAGGATGTTGAGTATCATTTGTGGGAAGAGAATGATGGAAAGCGCAAAGATAATCGGAATCACCCCAGCCTGATTGAGCCGAAGTGGAAGATAGCTTGAAGTACCACCATAGGTCTTCCCTCCACGTACCTGCTTTGCATAGGTAATAGGTACCTGTCGTTCTGCCTGTGTCATCACCACAACCCCATAGATGATTGCGAGTGACGCAACGAGGAAGCCGGCGTAGAGTGGAATCTGCGCTGGATCGAAGTTGTAATAGAGCTGACTGAGTGAAGAAGGAAGGGTCGCAACAATACCTGCAAAGATAATGATAGAAACACCATTTCCAATACCGTATTCAGTCACAAGCTCTCCGAGCCAGATGAGTAGCATTGAACCCGCAACGACAATCACAACATTGAGCATGAACTCAAATGTGGTGAGGCCAGTAATGACTCCCTGCGACTTAAGAAGTGAGAGGAAACCAAACGCTTGGAGAATCGCAAGTGGAAGTGTGAGCTGTCGTGAATACTGTGTGAACCTGGCACGTCCTGTCTCCCCCTCTTCTGAATACATCGCTTTGAGCTTCGATGACATCACCGTCATGAGTTGCATGATAATCGATGCGGTAATAAACGGCCCAACACCAAGCATGACAATAGAGAGGTTCGTGAGCCCTCCTCCCGAGAAGATATTCATGAGGCCGAGAAACTGATTGTTCTCAAAGAATTGATTGAGCACGTTGAGGTCGACTCCAGGAATTGGAACTGCGGTGAGCACGCGGAAGACAATAAGTGCAAAGAATACGAAGAGAACACGATCACGAATCGCTTTTTCTGTTGCAATTATCTTTAACTTTTGAAGAAGAGTATCCATAAAATATAATGACGATTATGTACCACCATGGTACTACAAGTATACGCCCGCCTCAATGAGGCGGGCGTATGTGCTAGAGTACGCTACCGCCTGCTTTTTCGACTTTTGCCTTTACTGATGCTGAGAAGATACAGCCTGAAATAGTTACTTTCTTGGTAAGTTCACCGGTACCGAGAATCTTTATCTGTGGAACCTTACCTCGTGCGATTGAAACAACCTTCTTTGCAAGAAGTGTCTGTGGTGAAACGGTGTCTCCTGCCTCAAAATTATTCTCAATGACTTTGAGATTTACGACAACAGGAAGTGCCTTCTCGTTGTTCACTGTGCGGGCACGATTCTTACCGAAACCACGGAGTTTTGGAAGTCGCTTGATAATGTCACGCATTTCTGGACGTGGTCGGCTACCTGCGCGAGCTGTCTGTCCCTTTCCTCCCTTTCCGGAAGTCTTTCCGCGCTTTCCGCCACGACCAACACGCTTGCTTGGCTTACGGACTGTCCTTGGTTGTAATTGATGTAGTTGCATACTTTTTCCTTATTATCGCTTACGCTTTAAGCTTCTTAAGTGCCGCGATAGCCGCGCGCGCGTTGTTAAGCTTGTTTTTACTTCGTGAGAAAATCTTTGCGGTTACGTCCTTCACACCACCGAGCTCAAGTACGGTACGTACCGAGCTTCCTGCGACGAGTCCTCGTCCTGGTGCAGGCATAATCATAACCTCGCTTGATGCAAGCTTTATGTTCACATCATGAGGAATGTGCTGATACTTATTGAGTGGAATCTCAATGAGATTCTTTCGAGCGCTTCGAACGGCCTTTTCAATCGCAAGTTGTGTGTCCCCTGCCTTTCCGATTCCAACACCGACTTTTCCTTTCCTGTTTCCAATAACAATGGATACGCTGAAACTGAATCGGCGTCCACCGGCCATCACACGAGTTACACGTCTGATACTGATGATTTTTTGATCGAACTCAGAACGAACTCGTTCCTCACGTCGTGGTGCCCGTCGTGCCCGTCGTGGATTACGTCGGTTACCGCCCGCACCTCCTGCATCACCATCGCGTCGCACTCGCCCATCTTGGGTTGGAACAACGCCAGCTGGTGCATCGGGGGTTGCCTCAGTGCTCTCTGCACCGTCCGCAACCACTGTTGAAACTTCTGTTTCAGTTATAGCTTCCTGCTGTTTTTCTTCACTCATAATTAATTAAATTAGATATTTATCTTTACAATTAGAACTGGAGTCCTCCTTCTCGTGCCCCTTCTGCAAGTGCGACGATTGCTCCTTTGTATCCAAACCCTCCGCGATCGAATACAACTCGCTCGATTCCCTTCTTCTTTGCCTCTCCAGCAAGCATGAGTCCTGCTGACTTTGCGCGGAGGAGTGCGGTGTCTCCCTTTACCTTTCGCGTATCAAGACCGACAAGCGTGGTACCTGCCTCATCGTTGATGAGTTGGGCATACATGAAGCGATTGCTTCTGTAGACTGCAAGGCGAGGACAGCTTTCCGTTCCCGAAACCTTCGCACGAATGCGCGCGTGTCGGCGGGTTCGCTTTACTACTTTTTGTGATGTGATACTCATAATCGATTTTTGAATATGCTATTACGCAGCACCTTTCTTACCTTGCTTTCTAATAATGTACTCACCACGATATCGAATTCCCTTACCCTTGTATGGTTCAGGCTTCTTTACCTTGTGGAGGTCTGCAGCAAATTGCCCAACGACTTCCTTATCAATTCCAGTCACCGTAATGACTCCTTTTTCAGTAACTACCTGTACACCCTCTGGTGCGATGAGCTCGACAGGGTGTGAAAACCCTACCGCAAGCTTAACCTTGTTCCCCTGTGCATCTGCCTTATATCCAACACCCTCGATTTCAAGAATCTTTGTGAATCCTTCAGTAACTCCCTTAATCATGTTGTGGATATGCGCTGCATATGTGCCCCAGAGTGCCCGTGACTTTGGATTATCTTTTGTCTTCGTTACCGTAACAACAGCGCCGTCGACAGCAATAGCAATATCCCCCGCAACAATACGAGTGAGTTCACCCTTTGGTCCTTTCACTTTGAGAATTCCATCCGCGCACGTCACTTCAACGTTTGCGGGAATTTGAATTGGTTGTTTTCCTAGTCTGCTCATAATTGTTGTATTACCAAATGATGAATAGCTCTTCTCCACCAACATTCTTTTCACGAGCTTCTTCGCCAGTGAGAATACCTGCTGGGGTTGAGAGGATACGCTTTCCTTTTCCAAACTTAACGGGGAAAATTTCAGCGACGCTGAGATACAATCGTCGACCGGGCTTTGAAACACGCTTTACTCCTGCAATAACGTGTGCGCCCTGTGCATCGTACTTGAGGACAATATCAAGTGTCTTCTTAACCTTCTTTCCGTACTTTGTTGCACTCGTGATAAACCCCGCTTGAACGAGTTTATCGGCAACTGCATGCTTCAACTTTGAATACGGAACACTTACCGCACCTTTTCGAACCATACCAGCATTCTTGAGCTGGATGATGAAATCTCCTACTGGGTCGTTTACCATGATGATTTCTTAATACCTGGTATATGTCCTTCATGAGCCGCTTCACGGAAGCAGATTCTGCACATGTCAAAATCTCGCATGTACCCGCGCTTTCGACCACACTTGAAGCATCGGCGTACTATCTGGCTCTTGAACTTTGGCGGACGAACCGCACGCAATTTCACTGATTTTCTTGCCACAGTTATGTTAATTAGTCTGAGAAAACTCAGACATTTTATAAAGGTTTAAGCGCTACCTTTGGTGAAAGTGGTCTCACCGAGAAGTGGTGACCGTTCTCTCCTTACGCAATACTCAGAAAACCCGCTGTCCGTCACTTGTGACAAAGTCATAAGTTCGATCGGCGCGTCTGTGCTTCCAAACTTGGATATAACACGAGAGTATGCGAATATCGCTACGAGGGAGAATATACCAAAAATAGCTCTATAAGTCAACAAAAAGGGCCGACACGCATTGCGCGCACCGACCCCAATCCGACCCTCAGGGAACAAAAAAAGCAAACCCCACCTTTGGCTCGACTGACCCATCGGGACATCCATGATAAACATCGAGCCATCCGTCCCCCTCTTCGTCGCCACAACAAAGCGCGAGCTGGCACAGGCTACCCTCTGAACCCAGAATAGGCCGGTGCATGATCACGAGCGTTTCGAGACCAAAATCCCTGAGCTGATAGTCAAATGCCATTTCGCGCAGGATGTAGGCAAGTGCGACAGGACAGTCCCTAAGACGCAGCTTTTCCGCCATTCCCATAACGTCACGCGTGGATTTCACGTTACGAATGACAGAAAGAAGGGCGTATTCCTCTCCATATGCGGAGTATGCTTGTTTGAGGACAAATTCTGCCTCTTCACTTACACGAAACCCCATCTCTGCGAGCCGTCGCGATGCTTCCACCGCAGTCAGAATGCGATTGTGTCCCTTACACGAGAGCAGAAGTCTGAGTTCATCGTCAGTCTCAAACGACGAGAGCGGTCCTACCCCAGGGATTCCCTCGCCCTCGTCATGAGGGAATATTGCGTCTAAAATACTCATTTTGACCCCTCCTGAACTGGTTTATCGGGCTATATTATACAACGCCATACAGCCATATGTCAATGGCCTGATACTTGAGCTTCTCTCCATAATATAAAAGGCCGTGCACTCCCCTGGGGGTGTGCACGGCCGTCGGGATTTTCTACCTTCTGGAACAGCTACTATCTGGAGTAGCTCCCTCGCGCCATGAGGAGTGGTTGAGTCCCTGTCGGACGGGATTTTTGTCCTGACTTGCCACCGAACGTCCCGTCGTCGAGATAATCGTACGCACTGGGGAAGTTCACTGCCGATCGGACGTTTCCTTCTGCAGTCGGTCGAACGCGTGCCTCCTTGGTGGAGGTACTACGCTGGCTTGGTGTCTGCCTTCCACTCATGCTTCTCTCCTTTGAATACTGTGAAAGGTGTCTCCTGCACATCCGAGTGCATTCAACTTTTTTCAATGTACCACTCAAAGTTTAGTTTGTCGAGGCTTGTTGAAGCACAAAAAAACTGGGCTTCGTGCCCAGTTTTTTGTACTCTTTGTTATTTCTTCTTCTTTACTACTCTTTTTGCTTTCTTTTCTACCACAGCTCCACTAGCCTGGAGAGGAACGCCCATGTGACGGAGGAGTGCCTCTGCCTCTTTCTTAGTCTTCGCTGTTGTGACAATAGTTATTGAAAATCCGAACACATCCTTAATTTCCTCATCTGCAGTCTCTGGGAAGATGGTGTGCTCCTTGATACCAATGGTGTAATTCCCCATATCATCAATCGCACTTGTCTTCAAACCTCTGAAGTCGCGGGTCTGTGGGAGTGCAAGGTGTATGAACCTATGAAGGAAGTCGTACATACGTGGGCCACGAAGTGTTGCTTGATATCCGATGATATCCCCCTCACGAAGCTTGAACGATGCAATTGATTGCTTTGCAGGACGCCCAATAGCCTTCTGTCCCGTGATGCGTGCAAGACGATCCTCAATAAGCTTGATCTTTTGCTTATCCTGAATCTTTCCCGTACCCGACGAAACAACCACCTTTGTGACACGAGGTGCCTGCATCTTATTTGTGTACCCAAGATCACCCTTAAGTGCTTCGTAGGTGCCCTGTAATGTTTCTTTCATTGTTTTCATACGACCAAAATAATTATTCCCTACCCGTTACTATTAAATCTTAGTTCCCGACTTGCGTGCAACACGAACCTTCTTTGCAGTCTTTCCTTCCCCCTCAGTCGTATATCCAACACGTGATGGCTTTCCGGTCTTTGCATCCTTGAATGCTACGTTTGAAACACAGACGGGCATTGCCTTCTGAATGATTTGTCCCTGTGAACCACGTCGCTTTGACTTCTGATGACGATTCACGACATTCACACCCTCAATAAGAACCTTGAGTTGCTTTGGGAAACTACGAACAACCGTTCCTTCCTTTCCCTTATCTTTTCCTGTCGTAACAATGACAGTGTCTCCTTTTTTAATCTTCATATATATAAACTTAAGCCTTGGTTATACGACTTCTGGTGCGAGAGAAACAATCTTCTGGTATCCGGCCTCTCCGAGTTCTCGAGGAATTGGACCAAATACGCGGTTTGCCTTTGGTTCTCGCTTCTCCTTATCGACGAGTACCACTGCGTTGTCATCGAAGCTCACGTATGAACCATCCTTACGACGGAATGGCTTCACCTGTCTGACGACAACTCCGTAACAGATGTCCTTCTTCTTTACCTGCTTTCTCGGCTCTGCAGTTTGAATTGAGAGAACAACAAGTTCGCCGAGCTCTGCGTAGCGCTTCTTTGAACCACCAAGCACCTTAAATACTCGGCCGATCTTACCTCCTGAGTTGTCAGTTATTTTGACGATTGTTTGTGGCTGAATCATACGTGTATATTAAAGTGATTACCCCTTTACGAGCTCAAAGTGCTTTCGCTTTGAAAGCGGACGTGTCTCGCGGATTTCGACCTTCGCTCCGTCTTTTGCGGTGTTGCCCTTATCGTCTACCAAGTACTTCTTTGTACGTCGCATGAACTTCTTGTACTTTGGATGCATAACGTAGCGCTCAACAGCGACAGTGATGGTGTCCTGCATTTTTGTAGAGACAACGGTACCACGAAGGACACGTCCTCCTTTTACGGTTGTTTCTGTTGTTGTTTTTTCTGTTGCCATAATAATATGTTTCTAGTGCTACTTATGCCTTCGTTGCCCGTACATTCAGTTCGGTGAGTGCTTGTGCGATTCCACGTCTTGCATCTCTGATTGCGTGAGTATTTCGCATACCGCTTCCGGTAACTCCAAACCTAAGTTTGTGGAGCTCACCTCGCTTTTCGCTAATAAACTTTACGAGGTCTGCATCATTTTTTTCTTTAATGTCATTCATATGCATATTCATTAGGCTCGTGTCTCTTCTCGAGTAACCACCTTTGCCTTGAGCGGAAGCTTTGCAGTCGCCTTACGGAATGCCTCTCGTGCAAGAACTTCTGAAACTCCATCAATCTCAAAGAGTACACGCCCTGGTCGCACATCGAAGATGAAGTGGTCTGGATCTCCCTTTCCTTTACCCATTGGTACTTCTGCTGCCTTCTTCGTCACTGGCTTGTCAGGGAAAATTCGAATCCAAATCTTACCAGTCTTGCCGAGTGTTCGAGAAATAACGCGACGCGCTGCCTCAATTTGATTTGATTTCACTCGAGACTGTGTCTGTGCCTTAAGACCAAAAGAACCAAAAGAAACAGTTGTTCCTCTTGTCTCGGTTGCATTAAGACGGTCAGGATGCTTCCTGTCTGTCTGCCACTTTCGGTGTTTTACTTTTTTAGGAAATAACATAGTCGAATTGATTATGCGCGATTACGAGTACGGCGTTCCTGTGCGGTTGCCTGTTCATCTGCATTTGCCTTTCGGTCAGTGAAGATGTCCCCGCGATAAATCCATACCTTCACTCCGATAGAACCGTAGGGAAGGATTGCCTTCTCACGTGCAAAGTCGATATCTGCACGGAGGGTCTGAAGTGGAATACGGCCTCTCTTGATCTCCTCTTTACGTGCCATCTCAGCACCACCGAGGCGACCTGAACTGATGATACGAATACCCTTCACGTCGCGGTTCGCCATTACCTTCTCCGCAGTCTGCTTCATGACACGACGGAATGGCATACGCTTCTCGAGTCCTTCAACAACCATCTGTCCGACGATTGAAGCGCTCGTCTCTGGTGAACGAACTTCTTCAATATCAATCTTAACCTCTGGCTTCTCAGTGAGCTTGAGGGTGCGAAGAATCATATCAATCTCCTTCTTGAGCTTTGTTGCTCCCTCACCACTGCGCCCAATAATAAGGCCCGGGCGAGACGTACTGATGATGATTCGGAAAACCTTCTCGTTTCGTTCAATCTCAACGTTGGCGATGTGCATTCCGCGAAGCTTCTTTGCAAGAAATGCCCGTACCGTACCATCGGTACGAATGTATTCACGGTACCTCTTTGGGTCAGCAGCAAACCATCGTGACTTCCAGTCACGAATGACTCCGATGCGCTGAATGTATGGATGTGCGACGTGTGTCATGATAATGAATTAAAAAATGAACGGTAATTACTTCGTACCAAGCTCGACCATAATATGGCTATTTCGCTTGTTAATACGTGATGCTGAACCACGAGCTCTCGGCATAAATCGCTTGAGGACTGTTCCCTTGTTTACAGCAACTGACTTCACAATGAGTGCATTGGTGTCTGCTCCCTGTGACTTCGCGTTTGCAACGGCTGATTCGATGAGTTTGGTGAATGGGAGCGCTGCGCGCTTATTCACGAATGTAAGCATATCGAGAGCTTTTGTAACCTTCTTTCCGCGCACAAGATCAGCAATAAGGCGAACCTTACGTGGTGACTGGCGATAATTTTTGAGTATAGCTTTCATATATCAGATTGGTATGACTACTTCTTTGCAGCAGGTGCTGCCTTAGATGCTTTTGCTGCAGCAACTTCTGCCTCCTTTCGCTTGGTCTCAAGTTCCTTCTGCATCTTACCTCCATGGCGAATGAATTTCTTTGTTGGAGAAAATTCACCAAGTCGGTGACCGACCATCTCCTCAGAGACGAACACCGGTAGATGTGACTTGCCGTTGTGGACACCAAAAGTAAATCCAACCATTTCTGGGGAAATTACTGAGGCTCTGTCCCACACGTTAATAGTACCAGCTTGTTCTGGCTTCTTTCCCTGAATTTTCTTCAGGATCTTCTCGTTAATATATGGTCCTTTATATAGTGATCGTGACATAACTCAAAAAGCGCATAGGCGCATAAAAAGGTTACTACCAAAATAATTTTGGTGAGTACCTCGTTTGGCAACAGGTAACGGCCAGTGCTAAACGAAGTGCCCACAATGTGCGTACGATAGATCCTCGATAGATCTCTATCGCGAGTCTTCTGAACGAGGGCTATAGTACGCGAATACCAGAAATAAGTCAACAGGCAAAAAGAAAGGGCTCGCCGTAGCGTGCCCTGTTTCCCACCTCGCGATGGGTCTATGCTGACTTTGTGGCCACATCGAACGAATCGAAGGGAAGAAGGAACCCGGTCTTATTGATACCACAGACGACGAGCCAGTAAACAGCACCGTCAGTTGACCTGACCAACATCCTGAAGAACATGCCAATTTCTCGGATGAGCTGACCAGGAAGTGCTGTAAACCACACCTTTTCTTCTTGATCGACAGGCGTGCAATGCACTGGCCTCTCCTCGTTGATGCGGTTCGCTTGCCCCAGTATCCCAGGGCATTCCCTGAACATCATCACCTCTTCCTTGATCAACTTCCGGATATAGTCACCCGGATTTGATTTATGGTTGTTTTCTCTCAATTTTCACCTCGCTAAACAAAGAACACCGAAATCACAACGATTTCGGAGCAGGGATAGTAACATAGAATAGTATCCTTGGCAAACAATACAAAACCCCGCGCCTACGGCGCGGGGTTTTGTTGTTTTAGATTTGAACAGTCCTTTTATCGTCCGCCGTTCATCATCAACTTTCCTGGCTTTCGTCGTGTCACGATGAATACGTTCGAGTACTTCTTTGGACTTCGAGTCTTCTGACCCTTGCCCGTTGGACGGCCCTGCTTCGTCCTGGCATGCTTGTGTCCACGTGGTGCACGTCCCTCTCCTCCTCCGTATGGGTGGTCGACGGCATTTCGAGCACTTCCTCGTGTCTTTGGACGTCGTCCGAGGTGTCGTGCGCGTCCAGCCTTACCGAGAGTAATCAAACGGTGTTCTTCGTTTGATACCGCTCCGATAGTTGCCCACGCGGTACTGATTACTCGACGAGTCTCCGATGAAGGAAGCTTGATGAGTGTGTACCCTGCATCCTGTGCAACAACTTCGACATAGGTCCCCGCGCCTCGTGCGACGCGCGCACCGGCACCTGGCTTCAACTCAACGTTGAAAACAAAAGTACCGACTGGAATATTGCCGAGTGGAAGACGGTTCCCTACCTTTGGCTTTGCGGTTTCTGAAACAACGAACTCATCTCCCTTCTTCCACCCCTTTGGTGCAAGAACGTATCGGCGCTCGCCGTCCTTATAGAGAACGAGTGCGATGAATCCTGAACGGAACGGATCGTATTCAACGGACTCAACTACTGCAGGAACATCTTTCTTGTTGTAGGTAAAGTCAACGTCACGATACGTTCGCTTGTTTCCACCTCCACGATAGAGGTTGGTGGTACGTCCACCACTGTTGCGCCCTCCAGTACTTCGCATACCTTTAGTGAGCTGCTTCCGTGGCGCGTTCTTTGTACTCGTGAGCACTTCGCCATATGACACAACGGTCATACCACGACGCCCTGCTGATGTTGGTTTATATTTCTTCATAATCGTTATACGAGTTCAATACGGTCACCCTTCTTGAGGTAGACGTACGCTTTTTGTAATCCGTGATCCATCATGTCTCGACCGCGTGAACGCGACATGGAGTGACGTGGTCTCTTGTGTACCATATTTATCCGAACGGGGGTCACCTTGTAGAGTGCCTTTATTGCATCACGTACTTCGAACTTTGATGCACCTCGTTGAACTTCGAATGTATATACATTCTTCTCTCCAAGAAGCGCAGCCTTTTCGGTAATACGTGGCTTTATGATGACGGAACCAATGTTCCGCTCTGCGACAGGACCTTTCGGTTTCGCAGGAGCTTTCACAACCTCGGCAACAGCAGGAGTTGTGTCAGTCTCTTTTTTTCCAAACAATCCCATATTATGCTTTTACCGTTATAGTCTTACGTGCCGTTTTGGTAGCGACTCGGGCAGTAAGTGCCTTGAGTGACTCCTCAGGTTTTGCGACTACAACATACTTATACGTGAGTAAAGCAACTGGATTTATGTCTTTCACATTCATGACTTCGACATTACCCATGTTGCGGAAACTGAGCTCGGCATCCATATTGCGGTCAGAGAGCACGATGAGTGCTGCATTTACGCGCTTTGTGCCGATATCCTTTACGCTCTCAATCGATGAGATCGTACTGAGGAACTTTCGAGCCTCAGCAGTTTTTGGTTCAGCGAAAGTGAGTGCATCAACGAAGATGATCTTTCCCTCACTAAACTTCTGTGAGAGTACGCAGGCAAGTGCTTTTGCCTTAGTATTCTTGTTTATCTTTCGAGTGAAATCTCGCTCGTTACGAGGACCGTGTGATACACCTCCACCAACCCAAATAGGTGAGCGAGATGACCCGTGTCGTGCGCGTCCCGTTCCCTTCTGCTTCCATGGCTTCTTACCACCTCCGCGTACCTCACCACGATTCTTTGTGTGTGCGGTATTAGAACGTGCATTTCCCTGCATGGAGACGACGACTTCGTGTACGAGGTCAGCATTCCACGTTGAACCAAACACGTTTTCTGGAAGTGCAATTTTTGACACCTCCTTTCCTTCTTGCGAATAGACATTCGCTTCTAGTTTTGTATTCATATGCTTATACACTACGTACTTCTACTAACGTTCCTCGTCGACCCGGTACCGCACCCGACACGAGAAGAATGTTCTCCTCCTTGTTGATTGCAATGACCGTTAAATTTTTCACAGTGATTCGTTCACCGCCCATACGGCCGGCCATACGAACTCCCTTGAAAACTCGCTGTGGACCTGTCGCACCGATTGAACCTGGTGCGCGAACAACATCCTTCGTACCATGACTTGCTGCCGCTCCACGGAAACCGTGACGCTTCACCACTCCCTGGAACCCTTTACCCTTTGATATTGCAGAAACAGAGACTGCATCTCCCTCTGCAAATACAGAGACATCGAGCATTGCGTCCTTTGCAAAACTTGCAATTGACTCAGTGGTACCGGTGCGTGGCTTAAATTCCACAACGTTCTGGTACGCACCGCCCATATGTCCTGTCTGTGCCTTGTTTACACGGTGACTCTTCTGAGCACCAGAAGCAATCTGGACTGCTTCATACCCATCCTTTTCTCCTGTCTTCACCTGCGTTACTTTCGCTGGTGTCACGCGGAGAACAGTGACGGGGTGCGCGATTCCTCGAGTATCAAATACTTGGGTCATGCGCTCTTTTGTTCCGAGTATAAACTTCATGTGTTTTAGTTTTTAGTCTTTAGTACTTAGTACGTAGTTACACAGAGGACAACGGCGTACATTCCTAAGAGCTAAATGCTAGGAACTAATTGCTAGTAATATGCTTTCATGACCGGCATATATCGAACGATATAAACAAAACCGCGATTCCACGTCGCGAGCACAAGCTCGCAGACTAAAAAATCGCGGTTTTGCGCCCATTGGTCCCAACTTATTTTGCTGAGGCAAAATAAGAGTATGAGTATTAAGTATGAGTATTAAGTATTTGGACGATTTTTCGTCACTATACTTATACTGATACTTTCTACTGATACTTATCTTGCTGTGGCAAAACAAGAGTATGAGTATTGGGTATGTGTATTGAGTATGTGAACGTTTTCGTCCGTATACTTATACTGATACTTTTTACTTATACTTCCACTCGTCAGAGTGGACCGGTACGTAGGTCTTTAAAAAGCTAGGCGTGAGTATACCCTAGATTATAGAAAATGCAACGACCGTACAAAGTAAAGGCCTCTTCACAAATTTCGTGAAGAGGCCGGAAGAACTTCGACCCTACCATGGTATTTATTCCAGGGACATCACTCGCATGTGTCTATTGGTACCATCCAATGCATCGAGTGTCTCGAAGGACCCCTTAGCCTTTGGTCTGGGCTATGCCGTACATTCTCGGGCACCCCCTTTAATCCCTTTTTATCATTCCTGCTTTTACAAAACTGCACGTATTGTCCAGCGAGTTATTCAGCAGTGAGAGATATTCAGGTCTATATCCTTTATACTCCTAATCCAAAAAAAGTAAATACTATAAAAATCCAGAAGAAACCCCATACAAAACAACCTTCGCAACTTGCGAAGGTCTGACCTTTGTTACTTTAATTCAACGCGACCGCGTTGAATTAAAGTAATTTTACGGGCAAATGCAAGAAAAACGGCGCGGGGTGTAAACCCTGCGCCGTTTGAATTGGCACTCTGCTCTGTTCCATCTACTTGATGATGAGGAGGCAGATTTCATCACCCCGGACGAAGCAGGTGCCGAACTTGCACGGCCTTGCGCGGTCGGGATTGTGCCTCCCAAGAGACCTTGATACTCTCCCCGCTTCGACAAGAAGAAATTCTCCGTCTCGAACGATCGTGTAGGAGTCAGTCCGTTTAAAGACCTCCCCATAACTCACGCTGATTTCCGTCACAGGAACCGGTTTCAGGTCATCATCCACCCGATAACCTTGCCCATCTCGATCCTTAAGGAAGACCTCCCCTTTATTGTTCACCCGCACGCTTGCATCGGGAAAGCTCCCGAGCGTAATGACGGTACCTGTCTCTGCAAGACAGGTCGAACGAGTACCCTCGTTCGCACAACTAACAGCTGTGTTCATGTTGCTCTCCTTTGTTCAAAAACTCAGAAATGTCACCTACAAACAAGAAAGGCCCCGTGTGGGGCCTTGTCCGTTTCTAGATTCCTGTCGGAACTATACACACACAAGACCCCGCTTCATAAAGAAGAAGAATCCTGACCAATAGGTAAATTGTGTGTGTCGCTCCATGTATACAGCGTAGCGAATACAATTCCCATTGTCAACAAAGAGATGCACCCTACAACTTTATAATGTTCATTGGACAAGCCTCTGATGCTTTCTTGTTTGCCTCCAAGTCAACTTCGTCTATTATCCCAACGATATTGTCGCCCTTCTCTACTCCACCAATGAGATCCGCCTTACCATCCTCATCATTCATTTTCCAATTTTTTGGAGCAAGAAAAGCACACGAGCCACAGCCAATACAGCTACTTCGCTTGTGGCACATGATGATCTTTTTGATTCCCATATTTATCTATCTTTCCAGAGGTACACTCGGTCATTAAGTCGTACACGTTCTGTTACAAGTATGGTAATAATCTCCCCCTTCTCAGCACGCTCTACTGGCACTTGACCGAAGTTGCGAAGCTCATCAATCACAGCAGTATACACACCAGTCGTCTGACCGATGATTTTAATCTCATCCCCCACTGCGACACTTCCTGAATCAAGAAGTATTTCAGCCACGCCTGCTTTCACAAAGTAATTTCTCACAACACCGAGTGAGACCTTTTCTTTTGTTGCCTTCGACCCGCCCGTGTCACTATACGCAGAAAGCTCTTCTCCGAGGTAATAGTTTCCATGCGAGAGGGTGCGGTTATAGACGGTCTTCAATGACTCAAAATACCCCTCAATCTTTTCTTTTGTGTACGCACCACGGCCAACATCGAGCAATGCCTGCTTGTACGCGCGAGTGACAATTTCAACATACTCAGGTGCGCGCCCACGCCCCTCAATCTTAAATACCTGTACACCCGCAGAGAGGAGTTCTGGGATTTTATCTATCATACAAATGTCAGCAGCGCTGAGTACAAACTGGTTGTCGACGACCAGTTCTTTCCCTGTCTCCATATCGGTGATTTTGTATGGATGCCGACAATTTTGGCGACAGGCTCCGCGATTGGCAGATGAGTTGTCGGTGTAGAGACTCATGAGACATCTGCCCGATTGTGCAACACAGAGTGCCCCATGCACAAACGCTTCAATTTCCATGAGTCGTCCTTCATTCCCCTGAAGATTTTCTTCTCGAATTTTTTCCGCAATTGCTTTAATTTGATTCATCGTCAATTCACGGGCGAGCACCACACGATTTGTGAATGATGAAAAGAACTTGAGTGAATCATAGTTTGAAACAGAAAACTGTACCGACACATGCACCGGCATTTCTATCTCGTTGCAGTAACGTATTGTCGCAAAATCAAATGCGATAATTGCATCAACACTGTTCTCCTTCGCAGCGTCGACTATTTTTTTCATCAACTTTGTGTCATGGTCGTAGAGTAGTGTATTCACCACAAGATACGCTTTTATTTTCTCAGCATGGCAAATGTCCATCACATTCTTAATGTCATCAAGAGTAAGGTTGTCTGCTGCGCGAGATCGCATATTTAATTGTGTGACCCCAAAATAAATACTGTCACACCCGCCCTGTATCGCAGAACGAAGACTCTCAAAGCTCCCCGCTGGAGACATTATTTCTACCTCATTGAATGAAATCATGACCGAAAGTGTACTGTGGATTCCAATAACAATCAAATATATGTGTGAATCAACCATATGTTCGACGTCGGACGTCGAACATATGGTAAACGACACAAAACCCGCGACCATAGGTCGCGGGTTTTGTGTTTTGTGTGCGTAGATTTATGACAACTGTGCCGATGATTTTCCAAAATCAGGATAGCTCCCAATTTTTCGAAATTACAGCCAAGCGACATGAGTGAAATAAAAGTAGCGATAGCTCTTTTTATTTCCGAATGAGCGCAGGCTGAAAGAATTTGCTCTGCAAATTCTTACATCATTTTCACATCAATGCTCACACCTGAAGGCAATGAGAGATTTGTGAGCGCCTCGATAACCTTGGCACCTGGATTCATGATATCAATGACACGCTTGTGCATTCTCATTTCAAACTGTTCTCGCGCATCCTTGTAGATGAATGTCGAACGGTTCACCGTATACTACTTGATTTCAGTTGGAAGTGGAATCGGACCGATGACCTTTGCGTCGAAACGCAATGCGGTATCGATGATTTGCTTCACTGAAGCATCAAGAATCTTGTGCTCATACGCACGAACACGAATCCGGAGCTTTTGGATTTCTCCATCAGCGCTCACCTTCTTCGCTTTCTTTGGTTCAGCTGTTGATTTTGTTGTCATAGTACTACTCTTTGCTAAATAATCAGACGCTATTAGGCGACAATCTTGGTAACCACACCCGCTCCAACAGTTCGTCCTCCTTCACGGATAGCGAAGTTCTGCTTCTCCTCGAGTGCAACTGGTGCAACGAGCTTGACCTTGAACTTTGCGTTGTCTCCTGGCATAACCATTTCTACCCCCTCAGCAAGCGTCACATCTCCTGTTACGTCTGTTGTACGGACATAGAACTGTGGCTTGTACCCAGTGAAGAATGGTGTGTGTCGTCCTCCCTCATCCTTTGAAAGTACGTATACTTCTGCTTCAAATTCTGTGTGTGGAGTAACTGAACCCTTCGCTGCGAGTACCTGACCTCGGTGTACATCTTCCTTCTTTGTACCACGGAGGAGAATACCTGCGTTGTCTCCAGCCTGTGCTTGATCGAGTTGCTTGTTGAACATTTCAACTCCAGTCACCGTAGTGAGTGCAGTATCCTTGATACCAACAATCTGAACTTCCTCTCCAACCTTAACCTTTCCGCGCTCTACACGACCGGTTACTACCGTACCACGTCCTTCAATTGAGAAGATGTCCTCAATTGGCATAAGGAATGGCTTGTCGAGTTCACGCACTGGAAGTGGGAAATAAGAATCCATCGCATCCACGAGTTCGAGAACCTTGGTTCCCCACTCGCTACTTGGATCCTCAAGAGCCTTGAGACCAGAACCCTTGATAATAGGTGCATTTGCTCCGTCGTATCCGTTCTTTGTGAGAAGCTCACGAAGTTCCTCTTCAACGAGCATAATCATCTCCTCATCGTCGACCATGTCGCACTTGTTGAGGAATACAATGATGTTTGGCACACCCACCTGCTTTGCAAGGAGAACGTGCTCACGTGTCTGAGGCATAGCCCCATCTGTTGCAGCAACCACGAGAACAGCACCGTCCATCTGTGCGGCACCAGTAATCATGTTCTTGATGTAGTCTGCGTGACCAGGCGCATCGATGTGCGCGTAGTGACGAGAAGGAGTCTCGTACTCAGAGTGAGAGAGAGAAATAGTAATACCTCGTGCCTTTTCCTCAGGAGCCTTGTCGATATCATCGACACCCTTCACTGAAGCTCCATATCCATTGCCTTTTGCATGGAGTACGGTAAGAATCGCTGCGGTAAGCGTGGTCTTTCCATGGTCAACGTGACCAATTGTACCAACGTTTACGTGCGGCTTTGTACGATCAAAATCTGCCATAGTATTTAATACTAACTATTAGATAATAATTCCGCACGCGGCGACTCCTTTCAATATAAAAAGAAAGAAGCACTTCACGGGTACTCAGGGGAAAGGGCGCGAGAACGCTGCCTTACCTCTAGGTGCCACGCGAGTTGCATGTCAAAAAGAGCAAAAACTCCCTCAGCCACGTCCACAGTAGGACACGGTGCGGTGACGGCAATAGTACAAGAATGGCCATATTTTTGCAAGCCTATCGACTTCAAAATATGGCCGGTGTCAAATATACCAAACCAGACATAATGGTCGACTTACGATGTCGACCATTTATAGTGAGTGGGTAACTTATTTATGAAAAAAAATTTGCCCCGCGACGACCATTGGTCATCCGGGGCGGGTGTTACGAAGGCCTATCGAGAGGTCTCCTTGTTGCGCAGTGGCCCTTATTCGCGCTTCGGCGCGGTGGGGGCGGGGTTGGCGGCCAGGCGATCCTTGTCGGCCATGGCGTTCGGCGGCAGCGGGGTAGCGATCTCGAAGGCGGGGCGGTCGCGCATGCCGGCAGAGTGTGTGAACGGCAACTTTTTCATCGTTGTTTCCTCCAGGCGATAGTGGCAGGGTTTGGACGATGGACTGTCCACTTCCAAATGTATCATATCTAAAGACGCCTGCAAGAGGGCGCTTCGCACAGCCCTAAAATCCCATATGTGCCCTCGTCACCCTATCCACAATGCCCGTCGCCTCAGTAAGTCCGAGCTCATCAAGAAATTCATTCTGGTAGCGCATCACCGCAGCTTCCGTTGCAATACCAAAGCTCGTCGTCTCATTACCGAGAGAGCCGGTGCCGTTATATGCAATGAGGAAACCGTTGTTATTGAGGAAGATCTGAAGTTTAAGAACATCCTCGCTCACCATACCTATCTTGAGGGTTTGTACGGCAGGTGGTGATACAACAACAGGTTTCTGAACAACCGGTGCCACAGGCTTTTGCACTATCGTCGGCACTGTCTTTGGTACAACAACTGGTGTCACTGGTACAGTAACAGGTGGTGCAACAGGCTTTGGTGTAACAGCAATCGCAGACGACACACCATTTATAAGTGCGCGCGTCTTCTCCCCCACATATCCCGTCCCTGAAGTGAGGTTGATTGGCGTGAGGAGTGTTGATGCGTGTGCATTCTGGAACTTAATGACGGCTGACTTCGTACCTGGGCCAAAGTGAGTAGACTCATTTCCCAATGAACCGACGCCTGATTGTGATACAGGATATCCATGAGTATTGAGATATGCCTGAAGTGCACGGACGTCTTCTCCCTCCATGCCGAGCTCGAGATTGCGGGTGAGTGACACTGATGCAGATGATGCGGTCGTCTTGAGAAGTGCTTGGAGTTGTGCCTTGAGTACTGCAAGGAGGTTGAGGAGTTGTTCTATTTCAGAGGTGTTTGTTGATGCAGTTGAGGTGGCAGTTGATGTTGCGCTCGTGGTCGTTGCGGTAGTAGTCGTCCTTCGACTCGATGAAGAGCCTCCACCACCTCCACCCGATGAAGAGGTTGTTGTCTGCGAATAGGTAGCAAACGTCGTGAAGTGTTTTGTCCAAATTACCAAATCAGAACCGACGTCAATCTTGCACTCAGCTCCCGATGAAAGAGCGTCGCCGGTCACTTGATTATCAGAAGCACAGGTGTCGGTGATTTCCGTGAATGTTGATGTCACGCTATACCCAACTCGCTTTCCTGCTTCGTTCGGGATCAAGAGTCGCACTGCTTTGCTAAAGGTGAGGCTCTCACCCACAAATCCAACTTCAATCGCCGTACTCAACGCCTTCGTTATCCCTGACTCAGTCGGGAGTGTGATGGTGGTGACGGTTGGTGCGGTGAGCACACCATTCCATGTGGTACTTGCACTTGTAACAACGGTGGAGGCGGGTATCTCCACACTCATATTGTATGCATTCTGTGCAATGACCTGTATTGCAGGAATAGTACCCGTACCGTTTGCAATAAAGGCACCAAGGTTTATGGTCGCATCACTGGTACCGCTACTAACAGTGACTGATGCAGTACTTCCAAGGTCGGTGATGACAACTTCTGGTGTTGTTGAATTCACAGTCGCAAAACCACTCCCGTCAGGTACCACCTGTTCTGCCGTGAGCGAAAGTACACTCAGTGTATAGTTCACTATTGTTGTTCCGTCCTCAGCGGTTACGACGAGTACGTCCCCTGTGGTGACTGGATCATTGACTGCCGTGCTGTTACGAGTTTGGCTAGACTGACCACTGGTGAGTGCGGAAAGAAAGACTGCCTTTGCTGTGCCATACGGCACATTTGAGATTGTTTCATTCGAAGTACCGAGAGCGCTCACGGTGTACGAGTTGGAGGTAATTGTCGCAATTGCTCCACACGCCGACGTTGTAAACGTATCATCACTGCCGTAGTCGGTACCAATAGAGTTCACTGCGTATGCGGAGAAGTGGTACGTGGTACCACAGGTGAGGCCGGTGATGTCTTCGGTGTATGCACCGGTGCTGAAGCTCGCTGAGGTGGTGCTCGTCGTTGCTCCGTATGATGCGGTGGCGCCATAGACAATACCGCGCTCGGTGACATTTGTCGTACCGAGTGCGGTGATGTT
>Ga0172380_10000542_pt1 | contig 72439 bp, 72 predicted proteins | sample Leawe162metaG_FD_119747 | JGI IMG/M metagenome (GOLD analysis project Ga0172380, IMG submission 119747) | Leachate microbial communities from a municipal landfill in Southern Ontario, Canada - Leachate well 162 metaG | ecosystem: Engineered > Solid waste > Landfill > Unclassified | place... | reverse complement strand
TTTTGCGAATAAGGTTGGTGAAAAGCAATACCCGATCATGGGCTGTTATGGCATCGGCATCACTCGCTTGGTCGGCATTATAGTGGAGAAGTATCATGACGACCGCGGCATAATCTGGCCGGAATCCGTCGCGCCATTTAAAGTCCACTTGATCAGCCTTGGCAAGGATGAAGAAGCTGGAAAAGTTTATCAGGATCTGATCAAAAATAATATTGAGGTGTTATTCGATGACCGTGACGTCAGTGCTGGGGCTAAATTCACCGACTCCGATCTGATCGGCATTCCATGGCGCATCGTCCTGAGCGAAAAATCTTTGGCGGCCGGCGGAGTTGAAATCAAAAAGCGCAATGAGAAAGACAGTCGCATTATAAAAATTGAAGACATAGCGCAAGAATTGCGATAAAAAACCTCGGACACCAGGTGCCTACCCTTGATAAGCGTTATAGAAAAGTAGAGGCGCGATTTATCGCGTCTTTTTTCTGACCAAAAAACAGAAGCTAAGCTTCGGGAATTCCCGAAGCTTAGCTTCTGTTTTTTGGTCACTCCACCCCAATCATGCCCGCGGCACGATATCCCAACCAGATCCCGAAAAATCCCCCGATGCCTCCAAAGAGGATTGAAACCATGGAAAAAACACTCTCGCCCCACAGCAGCGGAACAAAGCTGCCGGCATACGACCCGACTATCATACCGAAAAATATTAGTGCTTTCATGATGTAAGTACATATGTAAGGAGATATCTCCTTACATAAAAAGTATTTTTTAATGCAATCTTTTATTCATGTGTAATCAGTAAAATCACGTGAGAATCAGTGGTTCAGAAATTCTCTTTCAAAAACTCAAACTCATCCGGGCGTTCCGGATGAAAAACTAATTCGGTCTGCCCAGGACTCGGCAACTGATCAAAAAATTTATCGTAATCTTTGATCCAGTCGAAGCTGACCAGAAAGTCAGAAGTGTTGAGCACAAAGGGCACATCTTTAGCGATGTGCGGCGGCGTGACGAAAATTTGATTCAAGCGCGCATTGATTCTTCTAAGCGTATTCAAAATGAAAGCCACCAACGTGAAATTCAAGCCAGTTTTGTGTTCCCATTTGCCCAAGCGCATGAAGGAAATGCCAAATTTTTCCTTGAGCGCCAAGGCCACCCGGAAAAACGGTGGAAAGAAATGCATATGTTCGTGCGAATTGAGACCGTCGGGATACTTGCCGAACAAGACATGAAAGTCCTCGATTTGTTTTTTCCAGATCAACTTAACTTTTCCGGAACTGTAACGTCCACTCAAAACATCCACCGCGAAAATAAACATCCGGCCAAAAACATTCCGCTCCGATTCTCCGTTCCTTTTAGCGAAATAATCCGCCTCTAAAAGATGCAGATGGATGTCAAGTTTGATCCCCGACTCCAAAAGACCCCTTGCTTCTTCCGGTGAGATCTGCCCGCCCATCATCACCCCCGCGCGATCGATCTTACCCGCCCGTGCCAACGCCAAAATATTGTGATTCGCCGTTTCGCTCACTCCGAAATCATCGGCGGAGATTATTAAGTTATTAGAGTGTTGGGTATACATAATAAAAATTTTAACTTGTGACGTCCCCCATCCTCTGCAGATCGATCAGTTTTTTATATAGGCCGCCTTCGATCTGGGCCAGCTCGGTATGACTGCCTTCTTCCATCACGCGGCCGTGCTCCAAGACCACAATCTTGTCGGCTTTCTTGATGGTCGAGAGGCGATGCGCGATGATGATGACCGTTCTGTTCTGGCTGATTTTTTCCATGGCGTCTTGGATGAGATGTTCGGAATAGGAATCTAGGTTCGAAGTGGCTTCGTCGAAAATCAAGATGCGCGGGTTGGCCAAGATGGAGCGCGCGATGCCGATGCGCTGGCGTTGGCCGCCAGACAATTTGATGCCGCGCTCGCCCACCAGCGTGTCATAGCCGTCTGTCAAATTCGCGATAAATTCTTCCGCGTTGGCAATGCGCGCGGCCGCTTTGATTTCTGCTAAGGTAGCTTTCGGTTTGGCATAAGCAATGTTTTCCTTGACTGTGGTGTCGAACATTTCCACTTCTTGCGGCACAATGGCGATGAATTTTCGAAATCCATACAAATTGTAATCCTTGAGATTTTTGCCATCCAAAATAATTTCACCTTTGGTCGGATCATAATGGCGATAGATCATGCGCACCACTGTAGTCTTGCCGCCGCCGGAGGGACCGACCAAGGCCGTCACACAACTGGGAGAAATTTTAAAACTGACTTTGTCCAAAGCTTTCAGAGAAGATTCTTGATAGGTGTAACTGACATTTTTAAATTCAATTGATCCTTCGATATGCCTCGGTTTGAGACCAGCCTCCAAATCTCTGCTTTCTGTTTCTTCCAAGGACAAATCATACAGCCGATCCACCGCTTCGCTCGATTCCATGATCCGGTCATACAAGCGAGAAATGCGGAACAGCGACAGCAAGGCTTTTTCCGAAATGGTGTAGACAAAAACCAAACTGCCAATGGTGATGTGACCTTTGGCCACCAGATAGATGCCGGAAAAAAGCACGCACCCGCGCCCCAGATCGATGACCAGATTCCTGGCCAGATTATATTTCAGCACTTTGCCATATTCTTTCAGCACGCTGTTTTTCACTTTGCGCGTGGCTTCGGCAAACTGGTTGTATTCCCGCAGTTCCTGCACGAAAGATTTGACCGTGTTGATGTTTATTATGGATTGCGTCATGAGGCCGGCCGCCACTTCCTGTTCATCATAGCGGATCTGCCGGAACGGAAAAACTTTGGCATTGAGCTGCAAGGTGAGAAAGACGAAAATCGGCACAAAGATCAAAATGATGAAGCCGAACTGCCAACCGATCCAGAACAGCGTGGCAGTCGTCAGGATGACTTGAAAAATGGTCGGGGCCACTTCCCAGAAAAAATTGCCGAACAGATTCTCAATCTTATCCACCCCGCGGCTGACTTTCACTACCTTGGCCCCCGTATTTTCTTTCTCATGATAGCCCAAGCTCAAAAAAATCATTTTCTTCTGGGCGTTATTGGACAGATATTCCACCGCCCCGGTCAGAAGATCGAACGTCCGGCGATCGGCGAAATAGTCGATGAGCGACATCCCTTCATTGATGAGAAACATCAGGACGATAAGCCCCAAGACCACATCGAGCTGCGCGACGTTGAAATCAGTGATCTTATCAATGATCAATTTGAAGATATACGGCCCGATGAGACGGATGACTTCTACCGCCGATACCACCGCCAAGAGATTGATGATCTTTTTATGGCTCGGTTCAAGCAGCTTCCATAGCCGCACCCAAAAACCGCTGAAGTTGACTTCGCGCGTCCGGTTGTTCCTATTTTTCTTATTTTTTATTTTTTCCATATGGATGAAACAATTGAACTGCCTGTGGCTTGTTTAATAATAACGCGAAACAACCGCCGCCGCAAATCATACCCTTGCTTGATCAATTTCTTGGACAGAAAAAAAATAATGCTGTATAATTATCCCATGGAAACAATCATGAAAGCCGACATCTTTTTTTTCATCTCTTCCATCGCCTCAGTCATCCTGACGGCGCTGCTTTGCATCATGCTCTACTATTTCATCCGGGCCGGCCATAATCTCTATCTGCTCTCAGAAAAACTGAAGGCCCATTTCAAAGAATCAGAAGAGTTCGTCTTCGACCTCAAGGAAAAATTGGAAAGCAATCTGCTGTTCCGAATGTTCTTCTCACCCTCCCCGAAAAAGAAAGCCAAAAAAAACTAAAAAAATAATTAAACATACTGCCAATTACAAAACATCCCTACAAAAAAATTAATTCGCGTATCCGTAAATTTGTAGATTATTTGTAATTCGTAGTGAAAAAAAGTATGCCAACGAAAGTGAACAAGTCAGCTGCCATCAAATTAGCCGTCCTCGGAGCGAGCCTCGCCGGAGTGGCCGCCACCGCCTATTTCGTCTTCGGGCCGAAGGGCAAAAAACATCGCGCTCATGCTAAGGCTTGGGCCATTAAGATGAAAGGTGAAGTGGTGGAAAAATTGGAAGCCGCCAAAGAGATCACCGAACCGGTCTATTTGAGCATCATCGACGCGGTGACCAAAGAATACAAGAAGGGCAAGAAGGCCAGCCAGCCGGAAATTGAAGCACTGGCAACCGACCTCAAAAAACACTGGAAAGCTATGAGCAAACTGGCCGTCGCCGCCAAAGCCGATTTGGCCAAGAACGCCGCGCGCGTCGTCAAAACCGTCAAAAAAACTGCTCAGAAAAAAGCTTAGTCACAAAAAAAACTTCACAACAAAAAAGCGGTCGTTGTTAGGATTCAACAACTGACCGCTTTTATGATTGACGCAAAAAAATGTCATTGACTGATTTTTTTGACCCGCGGGCGGACATCGATCTTCAGCTCCACTATCATCCAAATGAACAGAGTGATTAGTAACACAAGCATAGCTGTCGTAACGGCAGTCATACTGCCGAAATACCGGAAGACTATCCAGCCACCAAGCAGCCACATCATAGTCGCTATCATCCAGACGAGAAAAGCACCCGATGCGCTACAGCCATCTCCCCTCCTTTCCGCCCTTAACCCGAATATGAAAACAGCCAGCAGAGAAGACGAGAACATCAGAAAAGAAATGACCACCCCCTGCAGAATAGAAAAATGCATAATCCCCCCTTATCTTTTGCGTTTTGTGTTTTAGGATAATATCCTTAAATATTATCCCTCCTTTAAAAGTACTGTTTGATCCAATCCGTTCCTGTTTATTCCAAACTTGCCAGAAAAACGATTCCGCTCATTTCCTAGCACAAGTCTACTCTATTATTTGTGCACAATGGGCGCAGCGTTTGGCTTTCAAGGGAATTTCACTCAGACATTCTGGACATTTCTTGGTCGTAGGATCGATCGGCGCGCCTTTTCGCGAACGTGCCACGAGCACATTGATCGGCTTGACCACCAAAAAGAATACCGCTGTCGAAATGAGAAGGAACGAGATTAAAGCATTAATGAAATGACCATACATAAAGCGACTGCCGTTCAAAGCGAAAGACATCCCGGAAAAATCCGGCACCTTGGCCACCGCCGCGATGAGCGGCGTCAAAAGATCAGTCACCAGCGCAGTCACCACCGTGCCAAAAGCCGCTCCGATCACCACGCCAACCGCGAGATCAACCACATTCCCCCGCAGGAGAAATTTTTTAAATTCTTGCAACATAGGACATATTTTAGACTTATTAACGATCCCTCTTAACAAAAACTTAATATTCTCGGATCGCGATATCTTTTTCATCAATCGTGATGTAGGTACAAGGTGTGTCCGTCCAACAGCCGGAGTTGTAATATTTGACATAATGCCCGTTGACTTTCTCCAGAGCTTTATGCGTGTGGCCGCAAAAGACATATTTGGCATCATACTCACGTGCCGCCGCAATCGCCCCGCGGGCCACTTTCTCCGAAAGCCTGAGCCAGCCCTTGCTTTTCCTTTTGACATAATGACTGATGCGCCGATCATTGAAATCAATTTTTTGGATGAAACTATAGGCCGCTGTAGCTACGTTGCTCAAAATCACGTTGTCCACCAAGAAACGATCGAATTGGTGGCCGTGCATCGCCAGATATTTTTCGTGTTTGAACTGCCAAGCATATGTTTCGTAGACTTGGGCGTTCATAAGTGTCCGGAAAAGTTCCGGCAACCCATTGTCATGATTGCCCCTGACCCAACGGACTTTTTTGTCACGAGAGATCTTCCCGATATAGTTGAGCAATTCCCAGCTCTCGGCCGACAGATGGCGGAAATCCAGACTGTCAAAAACATCTCCGAGCAATATGAGCTTCCGGAAAGAAAAACTCTTGAGCAATTTCAAAGCTTTCTCCGGTTGGCTCACGCCCGATCCCAGATGCAGGTCCGATATGATGAGCGTATGCGTCTTATTTTTTTCTTTTTTTATTTTTGGCATCTTATTTATCCAGCCACGTTTTCCGACAGGATGCGCCGTGACTTTCCGACATTGATATTCCCATTATATACTTTTTCTTGAAAAGCGGAAATAGCCTTGTCATCCACCGTCTTTGGCAAAATAAAAACAGCCCCGCTTGAGCGGGGCTGTTTCCTCCTATTGCAACTTTATGCGTCTAGTTGGTTTCTGTCGTATCTGTCGTAGTTGAAACCGGCAAAGTGATGTCTCTCAGTTTCAAGATGTTGGTGACCGTGGTTCCCGCCACTGTTCCTCTCACTGAAATCTTGTGTCCCGTCTTGATGTCAGCCAAAGTGATGGCTGCGCCTTTTCGATTAACGGGAGTTACGCCCGCCGCGTCGATGGTGTAAGTCGTGTTTCCTTTAGACATAAGGATGGATGATCCCGTTACTGAAACTACCTTTCCTGGTAAAGTCCGTTTGTGACCCTTGGCTTTTCTCGCTGCAATCCGCGCAGCCTTAGCAGCGGCCTTAGCGGTTCTCGCTTGAACCCTAGCCGCGATTCGAGCTTCTTTAGTGATCTTAGTTTTCGCAGTAACGCTGGCACTGGCCACCGATCCGAAACTTGGTAATCCCAAAGCCACCACCAATGCTCCGATTAAAAGTCCTCTTGCAATGTTTTTTTGCATATTTTTTTATTTATTAATTATTACGCTTACAATTATACTCCCTATGCGACAAATAACAACCCTCCTCTATCTATACCTAGGATCAACATAGGAAAATATCCGCAGGATGGAATAACCGACCAAGACATATACGATGAGCGCGGCCAGGGTGGCGAAATCGATCATAAACCCGCCCAACTTCAGGTCTGGGATGATCCCAGAGAACGGAACGACCAAGGGCGCCGTGGTATTGTAGATCCAACCGACAAAAGGCGTGTGGACATTGACCACGAGGAACTTCAACATGAACCGCAGCGTCAAAAGCAGTTCGATTATCCCGACGACGAAACTTATTATGGTTTTTACTAATCCGAACATATGTTCAAGTTAAGAACTATTACTACAATCATATCACATCAACCATTATCCCGCAAAAGGAAATATAAGCTGCCGCTCGGTGTATTATCAATGACTACAACAACTACAGCCAATTCACAAATATGCCTTATGACAAAAAATGACAAACAACGTGTGACGCTCTTCCTTGATCCGAGTCTTTTGAAGCAGGCCAAGATGCAAGCAATCATTGAGGAATTGAGCCTGACTGCCTTGATTGAAAAAGCCTTGGCCGAATATTTGCCCGAAGAAACAATGATCAGGAAAGCTGACGCATAAGATAAACGTATTTTTGAATAATTAAAAATGACCTAGAAAGATGATCGCTCCAAGACTAATAATTTTTAACAACAATCATATGGATTCATCCACCTCCCCCAGCACCAAGCCCCTCTATCGCGGCACTCAGATCATCTGGTACCTTTTGGGAATCTTGGAAATCCTGCTCGCTTTCCGTTTCATCCTGAAACTTTTGGGTGCCAATGCGACGGCCGGATTTACCAGTTTCGTTTACGGCGCAACCCACATCTTCACCGCCCCATTCCTCTCTGTCTTTCGTTTGACAAAAGTGGCAGGCAGCATTTTCGAATGGACGACCCTCTTGGCGATGCTGGTCTATTGGATAGTCGCCATCGGCATCATCAAATTGTTCCTCATGGGCAAAACCGTTTCCACGCCGGAAGCCGCCCAAAAGATGGACGCGCAAGAAAACAGATAATTTTCCAATTTAATCAACTAACAAAAAACTATGAGTATCCTCATTTGGATCATCTTCGGAGCATTGGTCGGCTGGATCGCTTCGGCGGTTATGGGTTCTGGCGGCGGCTTGATCTGGGACGTCATTGTCGGCATCATCGGCGCAGTGCTCGGTGGCTGGCTGATGAGCTTCTTCGGCCAAGGCGGTGTCACCGGCTTCAACCTCTACAGTTTCCTCGTCGCCCTCCTCGGCGCCGTCGTCCTGATCGCCATCACGCGCGCCCTGCGATAAGCAAAAATCACTTCTAAGATGCAAAAAAGGCGTCCTGTCCAAAAGGCGTCTTTTTTTTATGACACGAGCCATACCCCCATCAAGGACCGTCCTCGACTCGCTGCAGTCCTAAAAAATTTATTACTTGTATTATATTTTTATTAAACTTGTACTTTCTTTATCTTCAAATTCGAATTTAAAAACATATTCTCGTAAGCCAGGTGTAATAAAATCAGCACTGCTCTCATAAAATTTAGCAATTTCATTATCAGCCAGATATTTATCAAGCTTTTGTAGAAATGAAGATCTGTTCATATCTCCCATATTTATTATGTAAGTTACTTCACAAATTCCAATCTGTTCTTCTAAAATTATAGGAACTATATGCCCTAATTCAGATTCAAGGACTGAAGCTATTATTGATAATTTCAAGAGTGGTATTGATGCTGGCCATTTAATAGCTACATTTTCATATGCTTCATGGATAAGTTTCTTATCAACTATTTCAAGTTCGCCAGAAACAATCAATTCCCAATGGGGAAACTCGTTATATTGTTGGCCAGACCAATATTTCATCATCCAATCACTCTCTTCTAAGCTAGGCAAATTCTCCGTAATCCATTTAGCGTCAACTTTTGTTATATGTTCGTTGTTTTTAAGTATAACTTCGGCTATAACCCCCTGCATGTCCCAATCAACCTTTGCTTGTTTGGCAGTTTCTAATGATTCAAACAGGTACAAGCCCTTCAATCGAGACACTTCTTTGGGAAAATATTGCTGTCGGAAGATCTCCAGCTTAGTTTCATTTTTTGACGTGTTCGTGTTTGAAAGTATACGACGCAAATATTCTACATACCAGAAACTCAGAGGGTTAAAACTCTTATCTTCTATTTTATCACAGCTTATTATGCGACCTCTGCAAACCTCCCAAGCAACAATTGGGTTGTCTAAATTCAAACACACATAATATATCTTTTCCATAATAATTTTTTAATATTCCTAAAGCGCAATAAAATAATATCAGAAAACTAACCCTTCGCCGCCAAAGCAATCAATACTAAACCCAGTCGAGGATTAAACCCAGTCGAGGACGGTCCTCAACTCATCAATAATAGCTTATATAAATCCATTCTACGCCTCAGCTAGATTTTTGGCAAAAACAAAAAGAATTACGTAATTAATTACGTAATTCTTTTTAAATGCACGGGCGGAGGGAATTGAACCCCCGTAATCGGTTTTGGAGACCGATGTAATAGCCACTATACGACGCCCGCAGCCATGCTTCGCATGGAATTTTCAAACTCCAATTTTCAATTTTCAAACAAATCCCAATTTTAAAATTTAAAAATTAAAGAATTGAAAATTCATTGAAAATTGAAAATTTGTGAATTGAAAATTCCGCCGCAGCCGGGTCTTATTTCATCTCCTTATGCACCGTATTTGTTCGGCATTTCTTGCAGAACTTCTTCAGCTCCAATTTCTCCTTGATCTTCTTCTTATTCCTTTTCGTGAAATGATTGATGGAATTGCACACGCTGCATTTCATCTTCACTAGGTTTTCTCGTGCCATATTATTAGATATTACATAATTACAACTTACTGAGCCGTTGTCCGGAATCGGACCGGAGACCTTTTCCTTCATTTGAACCTTTATTTTATAAAATATCTATTAAAGGATTAGACTGTATATCGGACATGTCCCATTTACGTGGGATTTAGCCCCCCTTGTCAGTCGTTCGGGCCTCTTGCCACAACAAGATGCCACGGTCTGAACCTGATACTAGGTCTTTAACCGTTATTCGGGTATGCACTGTTTAGTTTTCCAAACGGTGGGCAAATTTTTACCATGGAAATGCTCTACCAACTGAGCTACAACGGCAAACTATTCACTAACATCAAATTGTGTGGGCCGGGACGGATTTGAACCGCCGTAGACTTACGTCGCCTGATTTACAGTCAGGTGCAATTGACCACTCTGCCACCGACCCAATATTCATTTCATCATATTAACATTTTAACATATTAGCATAAAAAAGAGTTTTGCTAAAATGATAAACTGCTAATATGCCTTCTGAGCCTGAGGTCGGATTCGGACCGACGACCTACTGTTTACAAAACAGTTGCTCTAACCAGCTGAGCTACTCAGGCATTTTTTATGACAATCATCGCTTGCTCAAAATCTTTTCCAACTTCCGCATTCTGCTCCGCGCGTTGATGTTCCTCGGATTGAGCTTGATCACCTGCTTGAAACATTCTTTGCCATATTCCCAATTCTCGATCTCCAGATAATATTCTCCCAACCGTTCATACGCTTCAATGTCTTTCGGATTGCTCGCGATCCGATCAATTAGGATCTTTTCGAAAAGATCTTTTTTCTCGGCTTTTTTCTCTTCCTTCTGCGAAGCACTCGCCGCTCTCTCCAGTTCCTCCTGCAGCTCTTCTGGCGCATATCTTTCCTCATCGGCTATCCGGATCTGCCGGTCAGCTCGGCGGCGGAAAAAATCATTCTGCGCCTCTTCCTGTCGGGGGTGCTTCTTGGCCGCGCCGCGCGCTTCGATCTTCGCCTTGGCATCATCATTAATCTTGCGCAAAGCCGCCTTGCCGGAACCGAAGAAGCGGATGAAAAACAGGCCCAGCCCCTTCAACGCTCCCACAATCCCCGTGATGGTCGCCAAAAAAAATTCTTTGAAAGATTTCCTATTTTCTCTTTTCAGGGCGGCATATCTGGCGGAAAGCTCCCGCTCTTTGCGCTCCTCTTCAGAAAACAGGTTCTTGTTGTCTTCCAAACGCGCCATTTGCGGCGCTTTTTTCATGAGAATTATTATGATTCCGACAAGACTCAATACGACTAATGCCGGAGGAATGATGGAATACAACATCTGATTTATTGGTTTGTTTTTAACTTTTCCGCAGCTCTTTCGCTTTCCTACAAATCTTCTTTTTTCAAAATCACATATTTGCCATTTTCTATCTTAACCTTGATTTCTTGCGTACCGGCGTTTATCTCGATCACGGTTCCTCGGCCTTCCTTGGTATTCACTACGCTGTAGAGTTCCGGCATACCCGCCAAAAGACTCCTGTATTGTTCCGCTTCATAGGCCAAGCAGCACATCAACCTTCCACATAAGCCCGAGATTCTTTCTGATCCTCGATGAGCGATCTGCTGGACCTTGGCCATATCGGTCGTAATGCTCGGGATGCTGCCGGGAAATTTCACGCAACACAATTCTCGGCCGCAGATCCCAAATCCTCCCAGCTTCCTCGCTTCATCCCGACTCCCGATCTGCTGCATCCGCACGCCCCGTTTGGATTCTTTGGAGATATTCTTCACCAGCTCTCGAAAATCCACCCGCGTGTCCGCCGTAAAGACAAAAGTCAATTGCTTCCCGTCCAGACTGATGCGCGCGTCGATTATCTTCATCGGAAGATCCTGCTTTTTCACTTCTCGATGGCAGAACTTCAAAAAAGCTTCCTTCTCCTTTTCATATTTTTCATAGATCTCAGTATCATGAACGGTCGCCAGCCGGATAATCTTGTCGGACCTTTCGCCGGGCGCGGCATGCATATCCATAATAATGCCTAGTTCATTCCCATTCTCCAGTGAAACGATGACCTTCGAACCTTTTTTTATATCAAAAGAACCTGCGTCACAAATCCGATGAGCCTCCCAAGAGTATATGGAAACTAAAACATTTGCCATAAGGATTAGCGAATCATCGCGAATGCAGTTATGAATATTTCCAAATTTAATCCGTAATCATTCATTTTTGATTCGCAGCTGTTCGCATTTATAATTCTAAACGACTAAATTCTCCTATCTGAATATTCTCTCCGATCTTGGCGATCTTTTCATTTATGACATCCCCCACCGTCCGATCGGGGTCCTTCACGAAAGCTTGCGTCATTAGCGAAATCTCTTCGCGAAATTTCTTTTCTTGGTCGTCCAGAATTCCAGGGATCATCTGCTCAGGTTTTTTTTCTTCTTTCAACTGTTCCAGCCAGATCGCTTTCTCATTAGCTACCGCTTCTGCGCTCACTTCTTCCGGTCTTATGGCTTGCGGTTTCATAGCCGTGATGTGCATTGCGATATCAACAGCCAAAGTTTTGAATTCATCATTGCGTGCCACGAAATCAGTTTCGCAGAGCAGCTTGACCATCGCGCCCACTCGTCCATTGGAATGGATATAGCTGGCCACAACGCCTTCTTGTGTCTCTCTGGTCGCTTTCTTGGAAGCTTTCTCCAAACCCTTTTCTCTCAAAATTTCAATGGCCTTGGCTTCGTCGCCTTCGGCCTCAGTCAGAGCTTTTTTGATCTCCACCATTCCGGCGCCAGTTTGTTCTCTTAATTTTTTTATTTTTTCCAACATATTTTCACACTTATGACTTATTAGTTCTTTTTTTCTTCTGCGGGTTGTGGCGCCACTTTTTTCGCCTTGCCTTCTAGGATCGCTTTGGTCATATAGGCCATCATTAAGCGCAGTGCCGACACCGCGTCTTCATTGGACGGGATCAGATAATCGATGCCTGTCGGATTAGTGTTGGAATCAGCTAGGGCGACGATCGGGATATGCAGACTTTGCGCTTCTTTGATCGCCAGATTATCTTCGATTATGGAAGAAACAAAAATCGCCCCCGGAAGTTTACGCATATTTTTGATACCGCCCATCCTTCTCTCCATCCTTTCCAATTCCTCGGCTTTTTTCATCCGTTCAAACTTCGTGTATTTGGCATATTCGCCTTTTTCCATATTTTCCAAACCATCGCGCAAATATTTGGTGCGAATGGAAATAACCGAAAAGTTAGTGAATGTTCCACCCAACCATCTCTCAGTCACGAATGGCATTTCACACTTAAGTGCGGCAACCTCTACGATTTTCTTGGCTTGTTTTCTCGTGCCCACAAAAAGGATCTCTTCTCCCGCAGCTGCCACTCCCGTCAAAAATCGCATCGCTTCATCCAGCTTGGCCTTGGTCTTTTCCAGATCGAAAATATTGATATCGTTTTTCGTAGCGAAAATATATTCGCTCATCTTGGGATTCCTTCTGGATTTGTGATGTCCGAAGTGCACTCCGCTCTTGAACATATCCTCGATCCTGACTTCCAGTTTCGAAAAATTAACACCGGCAAAATAATCCACAGCGGGATTGGATTCTGCCTTTTTTGAGTCGGATTTTGCCGCCGGCTCGACTTCTTCATTTTGCATATTTTTTCCTTAATTATTATACTCCGACCATTATCGGCCAGCGTCCGCTATTTCTTGTTGGGTTGTGACCTTCGTCACATTCCAGCTTTTTAACCTCGACGCTACGTCGGGGCAGGAGAAAGCCCAAAAAATATGAGTTTTTGTTACCTACCCAATATACCAGCCCCACGCCCTCTTGTCAATTATATTTTTGTATGCTAGATTACTCTAGTAAATGTAAGCAGCCTAATTCGTATATAAACCATGAAAAAGAACATCCACCCGACATATCACGACGCTAAGATAATCTGTGCTTGCGGTAATGTGATTGAAGTCGGTTCAACCATAAAGGAGATGAAAGTGGAGATTTGCAGCGCTTGTCATCCGCTCTATACCGGTAAAAAGAAGGTCATGAGCACTGCTGGCCGCGTTGACCGCTTCAAGAAACTGGCCGAAAAAGCCGCCCAGAAAAAAACGGCACCGGTCAAGAAAGAACGTGTCAGAAAAGCTAAGGCTGAAACCAAAAAAGTCGTATCGAAAAAGAAAAAGAAATAATTTTCTCGGAAAAGTTTCACGAAAAACGCAAAAGACACCCGCTAGGGTGTCTTTTTTCCGATTAAAAAACATTGTCCATCAAAAAACCCTTCCGGATAGAAGAGTCTTTGCAAACAAGATATATGATTCCGATCCTAGCGCTTCGCCCACTGCGGCGCGCGCCGGGCTTTTTTGAGTCCTGGTTTTTTGCGTTCCACTTCACGTGGATCACGGGTCAGATAACCTTTATCTTTGAAAGTCTTTTTCAATGTTTCATCAAGCACGACCAAAGCTCGGGCGATTCCCAGTCTCACCGCATCCGCCTGGGCGCTACAGCCGCCACCGGACGCCTTGACTGACACTCGAAACTTGCTATCACCCATCAGCTCCAACGGGGCCTTGGCGATCTCCCAAAGATGTTCTGTGGGGAAATAAGCTTCTAATTTCTTTTCATTGATCTCGATCGAGCTCTGTTCTTCTTTGGAAGGGAAAAGTTTTATTTTAGCCACAGAAGTCTTTCGTCTTCCGACCGCATAAAAATAGCGTTCTTCCTTGGAAACCTCTTCTTTCTTGGTATTTTCTTTTTCGACTGCTTTTTTGATTGCCATAATGTTGACTTGACTAGTGTGTTACTTCTATCTTATGTTCGTGCTTATCATCTTTATAGATCTTGAGCCGCAGCATCATCTTGTTGCGCAATTTATTCTTCGGCAACATTCCATAGACCGCCTCGGAAACCACTTTTCTGGAATCAGCTTCAATCTTATCCTTGAGTTTCACGTCTCTCACTCCGCCGGGATATCCGCTGAAATAATGATAGATCTTATCTTCCATCTTCTTGCCGCTCACGCAAAGACTGTCGGAATTTATCACCACAGCGATATCGCCGCCATCGATGTGCGGAGTGAAATCAGCTTTGTTCTTCCCGCGCAAAATAGTCGCTATTTCCGTCGCTAAACGGCCAAGAGGTTTGCTTTTGGCGTCAAACAGATGATATTTTCTGGTAATGTTTTTCATAAATTTCTATTTACGAACTACGAAATTTACTAAATACGAAACGTTACCATATTGACATTCTCCGTATTTTAATTTTTTCGTATTTCGTATTTATTTCGTATTTCGTAACCTACACGAATTCGATTATCGCTAATCTGGCGTTATCACTTTTGCGCGGAGCCAGCTTAATCACTCGCGTATAGCCGCTTCGTCTATTTTCAAATTTTTTCAAAAATTCTCCCATCATTTTTTCTACAGCCATAAGCGGGATGTCTTTTTTCAGATTTCTTCTTGCGGCCAGTCTCTGCTCTCCTTCTTTCGGATATTTCTTGGCCTTATTGATGATTTTATCGATCCTACCCTTCAATTCCTTGGCTTTTGCTTCAGTCGTCTCGATCTTTTCACTGATGATCAGGCTTCCCAACATCGTGCGCCAAAGCGCCTTCCTCTGGCTGGCAGTCCTTCCGAATTCTTTAGTTTTATTCTTGTGTTGCATAACTTTAGCTTAAAATTATCTTTTTCCTATTCGGATTTTTTCAGATTCAATCCGAAATCTCCAATAGCTTTTTTGATCTCTTTCACTCCTTTGGCTCCCATACCTTCCAACTCCATAAGACGGGCTTCATCCAACTTTATGATATCTCCCACGCGATGGATCTTGCCTTTCTCCAGAACGTTCAAGGTGCGGGTAGACAGATTTTTGAGCTCGGTCACTTCGATTTTTTCCGGATCGGTCGCTGTCGCGGAAGAGACTTCTTTTTCTTCGACTACTGCGTCTTCCTGCTTAGCAACTTTTTCCACCACCGCCTCTACCTTCATTTCCGCTTCCATTTCGACCAATTCGGAAAATTGCTTCACCAAAATATCTACCGCTTGGGAAAAGGCTACGAGCGGAGTGACGCTTCCGTCGGTCATCACTTCCAAGCTGATCTTTTCGAAATCGGTCTTCTTGCCTACGCGCATATTGGAAATAGTGTAATTCACTCTCCGTACGGGAGTGTAGATCGCGTCCAAAGCGATGACACCCACTTCTTTTTCCCTACGCTCTTGCTGTTCAACAGGCACATAGCCGATGCCGGAAGAAACTTCCAGTTCCATCTCCAATTCTCCTTTGGCTCCCGTAATGGTCGCAATGTGGGCATCTTTGTTGACCACTTCCAAGTTGGACGGGCACTCTATCATCCCCGCAGTGATGACTTTCTCCCCTTTGACATTCAAATTGACTTTGACCGGTCCCTCGTCGAACAATCTGAATCTAACTTGTTTCAGATTGAGGATGATCTGGATGATATCCTCCATAACATTCGGCAGGGTTGAGAATTCATGCTTGGCATTCTTGACCTTGACCGATGTGATGGCCGCGCCCGGCATAGAAGACAGAAGCACTCGACGGATGGCATTGCCTAGTGTCGTGCCATACCCCGGATAGCATCCTTCAATTTCAAATAACCCCGTTTTTTCATCGATGACGGTGTATTTGGGTTTTTGAGGAAGAGATATTGATTGCATAATTTTGATTAAATTATTTAATTTATCTGGAATAATATTCAACGATGATTTGCGCGTCCACGTTCACTCCGATCTCATCCTTGTTCGGAACAGCGGTTATCTTGGCTTGGCCGCTTGCAACGTCATAGGTGAGCCAAGAAGGAAAATCATTCTTATTTTTGAGTATCTGCTCTAAGTTCTTGAAATAATTTTTGCCGGCCTTGTTCGGATTGATTCCCGCAGTCTGACCGATCTTGATCTCATAAGAAGGAATGGTCACTTTTTTACCATCCACCACAATCAGGCCATGATTCACCAATTGTCTGGCTTGCGACCTAGAAGCAGCGAGGCCTGTGCGATATATCACATTGTCCAAACGCATTTCCAAGCGGGCCAAGAGCAAGTCTCCCGTAATCCCCTTTTTGTGCTTGATATCGTCAAAATGTTTGCGGAATTGTTTTTCCAAGATTCCATAAACTCTTTTCAGCTTCTGCTTGGCGGCCAACTGTAATCCATATTCACTAAGACCTCTGCCCGGTTTTTTCCCATGGACTCCCGGCGCATAAGCGCGGCGGGTCATAGCGCATTTTGGCGTACCACAACGGTCACCTTTCAAAAAAAGTTTTTCGCCGGCTCTCCGACATTTCCTGCATTTAGCTTGCGTATCTCGTGCCATATTTATACTCTTCTAGGTTTTTTCGCCCGACAACCATTGTGCGGAATGGGCGTTATATCTTTGATTAAAATTAAATCGAAACCATTATTAGCCAAGGCTCGGATCGAGGATTCTCGTCCGCTGCCGACTCCCTTCACATAAACTTCCAATTCTTTGATGCCATATTTTCTGACCTTTTCAGTCACGTTAGCCACCACTTGAGTCGCGGCATACGGGGTTGCTTTTTTCGCACCCTTGAATCCCATCAGACCGGAAGTCGCCCAGCCCAAGATATTCCCTTGAGCATCCGCGATATTCACCGCGGTATTGTTGTAGGAGCATTTGACGACTGCTCGTCCGCGCGTAATCTGACGTTTGCTTTTTTTGGCTTTTTTAACAGCCGGCGTTTCCACTGCCTCCACATCCAAATCTTGAGTTCCCAGCGGCGCTACTGCGCTTTCTTCTTTTTTATTGATTTCTTCAGTCATTGAATTGCATTACTAAATAGTTAACTTGTTACATTGCCCGTTTTAAATAAATAACAATTTAGCAATATAACAATATGGCAACAGTATCCTAAGTCTTTTCCGTTTTGACTCTTCCGCTTCCCATCGTATGTCTAACGTTGCCTCTTACGGTCCGATTGTTCGTCTTAGTCCTTTGTCCACGAGATGGCAAGCCTTTCTGATGGCGCGTACCGCGATAGCAGCCCACTTCTTTCAAACGCTTCACATTGTTGCGCACTTCATATTTCAAATCTCCTTCCGTTTTGATCTTTTTCTCCACGTAGGATCGGATTTCGTTCTGTTCGTCTTCCGAAAGGTCTCTTGTCCGTTTGTCAGGAGAAATTTTAAGTTCTCCCAAAATACGCGCGGAAATGGCCGGTCCGATGCCATAGATGTAAGTCAGTGAAATTATTATTCTTTTTTCGTCTGGGATATTGACCCCGGAAATTCGTAGCATAATTGTATATTAGCCTTGGCGTTGTTTATGTTTCGGATTAGAACAAATCACGTAAAGTTTTCCCTTACGCTTTATCGTTTTGCATTTGTCGCAAATTTTTTTCACCGATGCTCGAACCTTCATATTATTTTAATCTTTGGACTATCCTTCCCTTAGTTAGGTCATACGGGCTCATTTCCACGATCACTCTGTCCCCAGGAATCATCCGGATATAGTTCACCCTCATCCGACCGGAAATATGGGCCAACACTTCGTGGCCGTTATCCAATTTTATTTTAAAAGTGGCATTGGGGAGGTTTTCCAGAACTTCTCCTTCCAATTTGACCAGCTCTTTATCGATTGCCATAAAAAATTTTATCTTTAAATATTGCCCGGAAAACAAAAAATAGACGGAACTTTCTCAAGACAAAACTATGGATCATCATTGTTTTATGCTTGAGGACGGAAACCGGACCAAATTCTTGCACAGCGGAAAATTCCCTCTATAACTTCACAATATTTTTAATGTCTTTATCATACTAACGCCATTTTTTTTATTTGTCAACCCCATCGGTCCACAAACATTTTTCAGCGTCTTTTTACCGGCAAATTCCAACTACATCAGCTTAGCAAACTTTCTAAATCGGGTCAAGAGATACATTCACTCGGCCCGACAAGACCGGAACTCGACCGTTTATGAAAGACGGCCAATAATTCACTTCCACTTTTTCAATATTGGATAAATCGCTGAGATAAGCCTTTATCTGCTCTTCATTTTTTCCCAGAATGGCTTTTTTAATGGTGTCCGTCGTGAAATCAGGTATGATTTTGCCCGTGGTATGGAATCTGATACTGATCGTTCCATTGGCAAAATCGACATCCGATCGGGAGAAATCCGTCTTTATGGAACTGATGTCTATTTTTTTCGCTCCGGCTTTCTTCCCCAATGCATCAGCCAAGACACTATTCATATCTTTTTGGCTGATCACGATCGCTTTGGCATTCGCACTGGCGGTTATCTGGAAAGAATCCGCCACGTCACCGGTTGAGTTGGAAATCTTGTAAGTCACATCAGACTCATTCATAGCTCCGTCCAAGATGACAGTATCTTCTCCGCCGGATTTTTTCATCGCTTCTTCCAATTGGCTATTGAGCATTGTCAATATCTTATTCTTGGCGGAAGCTATGTCATTATCAGTGATGACCTTCGATTCCGCCGCCCCATTTCCGCCACTGGTAAAAGCAGTGGCGGATTTGGCATAAATCTTGTCATATTTGGTCCCGCTGCTTTTGAAACCGGGGATATTGAAAGTGGATGGACCGATATTATAGCTATCGCCAGAAGAATCCGCTACTATCTCAGCTTCCACTTCTCCGCTCTTCGTCTGACCATCGACAACGGCCGTCCCGGGGACCGTCACGCCGCTCGCCAAGCGGAATAATTTTCCATCCGCCGTCAAAAAACGGGTAGTGGCCACCAATGGCTGCGGGCTGGAACTGAATTCGTTATAGATCGTAACTTTACCATGCGCTTTCTGATTCGAAACGAGTTCACTGCCCGTCGCGTCATAGCTTCCGCTAACTTCTTGCGCGGAAGAGACTTCTTTGGCCGGAACGGTTCCGTTGGCGACATCCAGAACCGCCAGTCCGACTTTACCGGTCATCTGAGAATCGACAGATTGTGAATCCAATCTGACCGAAACAACTACTACCGCCTTAGGCACAAGCAGATAGGTTGCGATTCCGGCCGCCAGAAGGACCGTGACCACGCCAAAGACCCAAAACCACTTGTGCACTTTCACGGGAAGGCTATAAGTATCATAATTCTTGCTTGGAACTTTTTGCGATTGTCTTTCGATGGCATTCGGTTGATAGAAGAAATTTTCTATCTTCTTGTCTTGGAAATTATCCCCGCCCTCTCGGCCGACAAAGCTTCTGCTCGCCGGTGCCGGCATAGGCACTTCCGCCTTAACGATCGGCGGCGCCTTCACGGCGGGCGTGGCCGGCTTCAGATCAAAAGATGGCGTGGCCAACAATTTCATTTCCGGATTTTTTTTGGTCCGGAGAACCAATTCTTTATTTATCAATTCTTCTTTCTCGGTCTTTTTCTTCGTTAATAAGAATTTTTCCTTTTCCAGATTGATCGATTCATTCCGCTTCAGATCTTCTATCTGTTTCTCATCGAAATAGCTGTCCGATCCGATCTTGTCCAAACGGTTCTTGCCACTGATGATGCTTTCTTTTTCCACTTCAGTTCCTGTTTCATATTTCTCCAAAGACGGAGATTCTTCCTTCAGCTCGATCTCTTCGTCTGAAATATTGTCCATCTTTTGCTGCACAAAAATACCAGCTTTTTCAATCAGAATCTTGCCCAGTTTATCCTGTGTCACCATCATAAGCTGCAGCCGAGCCTCATCCGCTTCTCGTTTCAAAATGCGCAGATTGACGATGCTCTGGATCAGAAGCGCGCGCTTGGGCACCACCAAGATTATTTCACTGGCCCGCGCGCGGCGCAACCGTTCCACAATGGAAGTGATTTCTTCGTCGATGTCGATGTAAAATGTTTGATGTGCCATTTTTTTCTTCGAGCGAAGCGAGAAGCTAAAAAAATGAGCATCCCGCGAAAATTCGCTATTAAAACTTTAGACTATTTCCAAACTAAGCCGTTAGGCGTCTACGAACACAAATCTTCACCCGACCTCAACTCCATATTGGAATTTTCTGCGGGACAACCGGAGAAACCTTTTACCTATTACCTATTTCTGTATCATCCTCACCGCTCTTCGTAAGATGCCTGCCATCATTTTCTCTTCACCGACCAGGTCCAACGCAAGATTCGCCAAGCCCATCGGCGTAATATCTTGCGGGTCTTTCAGCTTGCCAGTCTCATCCGAGATATTCACCACGTCTTTCGGTTGGAGAAAACTCACTTCCACGGGTTTGGCAAAAGGTAGATTCTTGCACCAGCCTTTTCCGAGCAAGGCTTTCTTCACTCCCGGTAGACCCGAACCGCCGCCGCACAAGAAAAAACGGTGCGGCAGAAGATCCGATTCGGAAAATTCAGACAAAGTCAGCTCGATACCGCGCAGCCACACATCGCAATCATCCGCCAGAATCTTTTCGATCTTCATACTCACGTCTTTACCCAACTTCCCTTCCGCGTACTTAATCTTCAAAACTTCCGCTTCTTCGATGCCGATGCCCAACTCTTGTGAAAGCCTTTTGGTGAAAGCACGGCCGCCCAATCCAAACATTTTGGTCCCTTCCAGTCCTCCGTTCCTCACCACGGCAATGTCGGTCGTACCGCCGCCGATGTCGATGAAGACCGCGCTGAATTCCGTCGAATCTTCAATGCCCATCGAACGTGCCACCGCATATGGTTCCGCCGCAATATTCAAAAGTTCCAATTTCAATTCGTCCGCGATTTTTTGCAAAGCTCCGAGATGGATCATCGGCGCGTAGGCATTGAAAACGGAGATGGAAACATCGCGCCCCTGAAAACCGACGGGATTGGTCACCTTGTATCCGTCGATGCGCACGTCTACAATCACCGCGTTGATGAGTTTCACTTCGATCTCGCTGTGGCCGGTTTCCCACGCCAATTGCTGCCGGATACGATCAAACGCTTTCCATTGCACTTTTTGGATGATGTTTTTCAATTCCGGAATATCGATCCGGATTTCCGGATTGATCCTTTCATAATGTACCGTCGTGGTCGTACCTTTCACCAACTCTCCAGCAATCCCCACAATAGCTTTCTCCACTTTCTTGACACCTGCCATCGTCTTGGCCGCATTGATCGCCTCTCGACAGTTCGCGATCACGCCGGAGATGTCCGAGACCGCGCCGGAATGCATATCGCGCAAGCCTTGGCGCGCCCGTCCCACGCCACGAACCACGCCCGCGCCGGAATTTTCATCGATCCTGAAAACCAAGGCTTTCACCACTTCCGTTCCGATATCCAAAGACAGAAAATTCTCCGAAGAACTTTTCTTAAAGCCTAAAATTTTGGAAAACATTCCCATATATAAAATCTTTTTTTATTTTGTTTTTCCTTTGCCACGCCGTAGCTTCAGCGAAGGCAGGCTTCGCCACGCCATAGCTTTAGCGGAGGCTGGTTTACTTCTTCCTCTGCAAGTTAATTATAGAATAAATTAGGGAATGTGACAAATAAAAAAAGAGCCCTTGAGGAAATGCGTTCTTCAAGAACTCTTCTGTTTCGTAACTCGATTATTTTCTGTAATCAAATACGTAGATGATAAGGTTACTACCTTCTAGACATCTGTTTACATTGAGTATGCTACCAGACTCTTTTATCCCATAGGAAGCTAGTCCGGCCTCAAATATTCCTCGCATAGATTTTCCAGTCACATTAACCAGCTTTCCATCTTTTCCAACGATGTACTGGCCTAAGGGAACCTCCATGCCTTCTCCTTTAAGTGGAGCATTGAATTCCCCTTTTGTCACGACATACACCGGCACCGTATTAATTTCGCCGTTGCCAATGGCCGTGCCAAGGCCTTTAATGCAATTGCCATCACTGGCATTACAATTTACAATAGACATAAAAACTGCCAGAATTACTGCAAAAAATGTTCCCTTTCTCATAACACACCTCCGTTGATTTTAGGTTATGCCTTCTTTGTCTTCTTACGATTTTATCCAGCTTTTTTATTTAATTTACAACGACCTATTTGACCCAGAATGATAGCACAAACCGGCCAAAAAGTCAACTGCAAAAACCGGCCAGTGACATATTGGACGTTTTTCTTCGTGTCTATTCACGAACCTTTTTCACAACTCCAGCGCGTTAACAATATTTTTCAAATATCTAGGCACATCTTTTAGGCATGTCCCAATCGCATCAAAAATTTTCTTGGCATCAACCTCATCATATTCATGCGCCAATCTGTTTCGAAGTCCGGCGGAAGACGCCATCGCTTCGGCTAGCTTTAACGGCAAATATTTTTTTCTGCCGAGCATAATGAACGAACTGTAAAAATCCGTTGGGATCTCATTCTCTTTTTCTGACAAAATATGATAGTTAATATCAATCATCCTACCAATTATTCTTTCCAAATATCTTTCCGCTAAAGCCTCGTAATCAGACTTGCTTAAATAAGTTTTAAGAGAAAGCTTGCTTAGCGATTTCAGACTTTTCAGATCGTTGTTTATAAAAGTTATTTTTCGGCTAATAAGCCTTTCATCAATTGGCATAAGCGTTTATGTTTTTTTTATTCAACTCTTTTTCCATTTCAAAATAAGGAGCGTAGTCATTGTAAGCATGAAAAGCACGCAACTTAAAATTGAAAAACTCTTCTTTTTCTCCATATAACAGCAATGAGTTTTTGCTAACCTCAAAAAGCAAGAGTGGGTTAGCTCTATTTAAAACTGACAAATCAACATCCTTGCCGAAAATATGTGAGAGTTCATTAATAAGACTTACTTGTTCTCGAAAAGAAATGCCGCCTGAACCCAAAACAGCAATATCCAAATCACTGTCCTTTCTGTTTTTTCCCGCGGCAAAAGAGCCAAAAACTAAAACCAATCTCAGGCTAAATTTTTTGGCAATCTTAGCAACTCTCAACTTTTGCTCGCTTGTCAGCGAATTTATATTTGTCATATTCTCATTCTATCAAAGGTGGTAAATAAAACAACTCTCTCGAGAAATTATTTCAATTTAATCTTCCGAAACTCTCTTTTCCCCACTTTTAAAATCTGTCCATCCATTTCCGGCGCAATGACCGTTTCGACGCTATCGATGACTTCGTCGTTTATTTTCACGCCGCTTTGTTTGATTTTTCTTTTAGCGTCCGCGTTGGAGTCTGCCAGATTTGCACCCACCATCACTTCCACTATAGAAGCTTCTGTGGAAATTTCTATTTCCGTCACCTTGTCCGGCGTGCCTTTTTGGGAAAAAACTTTCTCAAAATTTTCTTGAGCGGCCGAAGCAGCTTCCTCGCCATGATAAATTTTCACAATTTCACCAGCTAATCGGACTTTCGCGTCGCGCGGATTTTCCAAATTCATCAAATCTTCGATTTCGGCCGGAGTGATTCGCGTGCATCCGACAAGAAGCGGCCGGAGCATTCCGTCGGGTTGCGACATAATGGCGCCGAAAAGATCATTGGACTCCAAGTCCAAAAATACTCCCGTGCCATTTGATTTGGACATCAGCATTTTGGTTTTTTCATCTGCAATGAGTTTCGTGGCAATGACAAACTTATTCTTATTTTTGAGTTTTTGCATCAAAGTCCGGCCGGCCAAAGCGTTGAAAATCTGATCCGTCCCGCACAACTCCACGTCCACATCCATCGCCACGCTGTCATAGCCTTGCATCAAAGGATAGAGAAACTCGTGCAGATAGATCGGCCGCGCTTCTTTCAGTCGTTTTTCAAACATATCTCGCTCCAACATCTGCTGAACCGTGAAATTACTGGCCAATTCCAAGACTTCACCATAATTGAGCTTGCTCAACCATTCAGAATTATATTTGATCAAAACAGGATTAGCCGCATCATCGAAATCCAAAATATTTTTCACTTGCTCTTTCCAATGGCTGAAATTTTCCGCCACTTCTTCGCGTGTCTGCTTCACTCGCGCCGAACTTTTGTCGCTCGGATCACCAATCATCCCAGTGAAATCCCCGATGAGAAAAATCACTTCATGACCCAATTTTCGAAAATCTTCCAGCACCATCAGATTTTGCGCATGCCCCAGATGCAAGGCTTTGGCCGTCGGATCGGCGCCCATATAGAAACGCAAGGGTTTTTCGGCATTCATCAGCGCTTCCTTGAATTCTTTTTTGGTCGGCAAAAAATCAACCAGCACTCCCCGCTCCAAAATCTCATCAATCCTTTTTTCATCTGTAATAATTTTTGACATATTTTTGTTAAATTAACATTCAATAATAATAAAAAATTAAAGTCTTGTAATTCCATTCACCTTATCAACTCTTTCCACATCCGAGTAATCCAGATGTTCTTTTTTTGCAACCCAAATATTTTTCAAATCAAACATTACTATTTCATCTGCCTCCTTTATTCCTCCGACTCCTTCTTTGTTAATAAATGAATCATGTCCATCTTTTCGCGCCCAATGCACATCTGAATTTTCAGTCACATCAATTCTTCTTTCTATTCTAGGATTTTTAGATCGGATAAAAACAGTTGAAAGAACTAATGGTTCCGTCAAATAATCCAATCGCAATTTCCTAAACTGCAACATCCATTCCGGCTTATGCCACTCGTTAGATTTTAAACTTTTTTTAAATGAATTATCAGATTCATCCTTTACATATGAATTAAATCCATCTATCAATCGCTCAAAATTTCCTGATTTGATAAATATATCTATATAGTAGCTGGGTTTTTCATGTCTCCTCTGATTAGTAACTTCATCCCATAAATCATCTTCGTTCTTTCCCATTATGCGCATGTCGTAACACATAACATGAAAACGATGCCTATAATCATCCGCTTCTATTTCAGGACTGTAGTCTAATATGTACTGTGTAATATTTTTCCAAAAATTTGGAGAAGAGTTAGCAAAAGATTCGAGCCAATCTTTCATTTTTGGAAATGTTTCCGGATGATCTCTTTCTGATTCAAGACCGGTCTTCCCTAATGTATTGGCGTCGATATCAACCCCATAATCCAATGCTACTTTTTTGTTATTAGTAAAAAACACCCCTTGTCTTCTTGAAAGAGCTTTTTCTCTTTCTATACCAAGAATAGGATTGCCCTCGCCAAGGACGGGATTACCCTCTTCATCTAATTTTAATTTATCAATATCAGGTGTTCGACCGTCGTCATCCAAAACTATAAAACCTGGCTTGAAACGAGATTTATCTCCGCGATAAAAAACTTTAGGTTCTTTGGTATCAGGATCAATCATTTTACTCACTTCTTGATCATCTGAATGATCTTCCCAATCGCCAAACCATTTTTTGAAATCTCCTGTTCTAACCAGTTCATAATATTCACGTTCAAGTTTCGAAGGCAATCCTTCCTTGGTAATCAAAAAACCATTTTCTTCCCATTCATCAAGGGAAAAATCTTTATACGGCCAATTTTCTATATATTTTTCGCGCGTGGACGAATCAGCAATATTCACTTCTATTTTTTCAATAGTCTTTTCTGACGGATGCATGATATTAGGATGACCTTGCGGTTTTTCATATTTTGCACCACTTCTTGTTACATAAGCGGCTTGGGCAAATCTAAAATAAGTTGCCCAATCTTTCGGATCAGTGATCACGCTTCTCACTTTCTCATTTATTTCAAGAGGGAATTTTTTCTTGTCACCAAGATCCCAAAAAGCTTGTCCGTATTTTTGAAAAAGCTCTCTCTTAAGCACATCATGATCTCTTTGCAAATTTTCCTGCTGTAATTCTTCTGAATGCAGTTCTTCGGTTTGATTGTCTTCCCTATTGGAATTCCCTATGGATTGTTCATTCCCACTCTCTTTTTTGTTTGCAATAGCAATGTTTTCAAGTTTTGGTTCAAGATTCATAATTTTATGCAATCACTGCCTTAATCCTTCTTACGCCAGCTGAAGAACTTTCTTCTTTTTTAATCTTGAACGTGCCATGGATATCGCCGGTGTTGGCCACGTGTGGACCGCCGCAGATTTCCGAAGAGAAACCTTCGATCTTATAGACCTTCACCACCTCGCCATATTTATTCTCGAACGCACCTTCCGCTCCCGCGGCGCGCGCTTCGTCCAGTGTCATTTCAGTCATTTCCACCGGCATTTTGGCCGTGATAGCTTCATTGACATAATCTTCCACCAATTTTTTCTGTTCATCCGTCATTTTTTCCGCATGGGAAAAATCAAAACGCAACCTTTCGCCGTTGATGTTCGAACCTTTCTGATGCACATGGCTGCCCAAAACTTTCCGCAGTCCCGCCAACATCAGATGCGCCGCCGTGTGCAAGGCCGTCGTTTCTTCCTTCGTATCAGCCAAGCCGCCCTTGAACATTCCGGCTGAAGCGGTACGAGAAAGTTCTTGGTGTTTTTGCAATTCATTTTTAAAACCAGCTAACCACTTTTTTTCCGTTTCTTCGTCAATCTTTCTTGATTCAGACAACATTTGGTGATTTATTTCTTCAATACTTAGCTCTATAGGGAGTCCGTATGTCTGATATAGATTAAATAATTCCCTACCATTGATATCTTCTATATTGATTTTCATGTCTTCAATTTTCCCTTGAGCAAATTGATTTTCAATCCCGACTAGTTTAAACAATTCTCCCAGGCCTTTTACAACAGTCTTTTTAAACTTATCCTCCTCATTTTCTAAAATATTCATAATATTATCATCTAAAATTTCCCCGTAAACTGCTCCATAAATTTCTTGCACCACTTTAGCAATTGAAACCGTGAAATTTTCTTTGATGCCCAAGATATGTCCTTGACGCACCGCTCGACGAATAAGGCGCCTGAGAATATAACTTCTCTCAGAATTTCCTGGCTTCACGCCATCAGCCATAATGAACACAGCTGCCTTGATATGGTCAGCAATAATACGCATCGGCCTCATAACCCCTACTTCATCATATTTCTTTCCCGACAATTCTTCAATTTTTTGGATGAGCGGCCAGAAAAGTTCCGTGCGATAATTGTCATCGAGACCGTTTATGGCGGTGAGCACCCGCATCAGTCCCATCCCCGTGTCGACATTCTGTTGCGCCAATTTTTCAAACGTACCATCCGCTTTTTTGTTGTATTGCATGAAAACATCATTCCAGATCTCCACCCAATTGTCATTATCATCATTGAAGCTGTCCGGCACTTTTTTGGGGTCGCCGATCCAATAGAACATTTCACTGTCCGGTCCGCACGGCCCGGTCGTCCCGGCCGGTCCCCACCAATTATTCTTCTTCGGCAACTTGGCGATGCGCGCAACCGGCATACCCAAATTTTTCCAAATATTGAAAGCTTCCTCATCGAACGGCGCATCCGTGTCCCCCTCGAACACCGAACAAGCCAAACGATTTTTGTCCAGCCCGAGCCAGTCCGGCGAAGTCAGAAATTCCCAGCTCCACGTTAGGGCTTCTTTTTTGAAATAGTCGCCGAGAGACCAATTGCCCAGCATCTCGAAAAAAGTGTGGTGAGTGCGGTCGCCCACTTCGTCAATGTCGATCGTACGGATGGATTTTTGCGCATTGGCCAAGCGCATACCTTGCGGATGATTTTCCCCCATTAAGTATGGCACCAAAGGATGCATCCCGGCCGTGATGAAAAGCGTGGTCGGATCATTTTCCGGCACCACCGGCGCGCTGGGGATGATGGCGTGTCCCTTGCTTTTGAAAAATTCCAAATATTGTTGACGGAGTTCATTGGCAGTCATAGGCATTATGTATTATAGCTGTTTAAGAGTTGTGGCTATTGCAGGTATATATTGGATATTCATTTGACGTTATACCGCACTTCTTTTTCGATCTTTTGATAATCATCGCCTGTCAGATGATAAGAAAAACGGCCATGTAATCTTTTCATCGCTTCATCGACATTGATTATTTTGCGGTCAAGCTCTTTTTCTATATCTTTTATGATATTTTGATAGTTATAAACATTTTTATTCATCTCGGCACCGCGACTGCCGATCTGTGCGATTGCAATGTTATAAAATTTTGATATCATATATTTTAAGTTTACTAATTACAATAGATTCATTTTTTTCTTCAGCCTTTTCATATCTTCTTCATTTTTCAAAATTTGACGGACAGCCTCATCATATTCCTTTTTTTTCTCATCCATCTTGATCCGCATCCGCTCCTGATCGACCCTCAACTTCCTGATTTCCGCGTCCAACATGTTCTTCCGATTTTCCACCTTGCGATTGTCAGAATCGAGCACGATAATCTGCATCTGAAAATTGCGCGATTGCCGCTTTTTATCTTCTCCGCTTAAATTTTTCAAATCATCGTCGGTATACATAAGTTGTAAATCCAAATTTCAAAGTCCTAATGTCAAATCAATTTCCAATGACAAATTTCAAATTTTTGTCATTTGGATTTTATTTATCATTTGGATTTTGGATTTTGAAATTTTTATTTTATTATCCCTCCGCCGATCACTTCGCCGGCTTTGGTATAAAACACTACTGACTGGCCGCTAGCCGCTGCCTTCTCCGGCTTTTCAAATTTAACGCTATACTCGTAACTATTCGCGGATTTTTTATTCGTACTGATTTGTGACTTAATTGTAGCATAAACCAAAGGATTTCGGTACCGGCTGCGCATCAGAACCCGCACGGGCAACTTAGGCGCTGCGCCAAAGGTCCAATTAACATCTTCCAGATTTATCGTTGTAGAAAATAATGCGGCCGCTTTTTTATCATTCGTCACCACCAGTCGGTTCTGCTTAAAATCTTTATCCACCACATAATATGGTCCTGTGCCGCCGATATGGATGCCTTTTCTCTGCCCGAGCGTATACAACGGCAAGCCGCTATGCTCCCCAATAATTTCACCCTGCACGTCAACTATCTTGCCTTTCTCAAGTTTCAGATTCCTCTTGAGGAATGCTTCCTTCGTCAGCCCGGCCATAAAGCACACATCCTGCGATTCCTTTTTCTCACTCACCTCGAGCCCCAACTTTTTCGCCAGCTTCTTCACTTCAGTTTTCTCATATTCCCCCAGTGGAAAAATAATCATAGCCAATTCTTCTTGTCCTAGGCGATATAGAAAATATGATTGGTCTTTGCTTTTGTCTTTAGCGGTTTTTAATTTGTAATTTGGAATTTTGGATTTTGGATTTTGCTTGGTTATTGTTTCTTGTATCTTGGTTATTCTCGCATAATGACCTGTAGCAACATAATCTGCCTTAATCTTTTTAGCTTCTTCCAGCAAAATCTTAAACTTGAAATTCTTATTGCAAAAAACGCACGGATTGGGCGTCCGCGCGGCGGCATATTCGGAGAGAAAATATTTCACCACTTCTTTTTGGAATTTGCGCCGCACGTCAACTGTCTGCAACGGGATGCCCAATTTTTCACACACATTTATCACGTCCGCCAGATCTTTTTCCACCCCTTCTCCTTTATGCATCCGCATAAAAAGACCCGTGACATCATAGCCCTGATATTTAAGCAAGGCCGCCGCCACACTCGAATCCACCCCGCCGCTCATCCCGACTAAAATTTTTAGCTTTTCCTGTTTCATAAGTAAAAAGGTATCAAAGTTTGATACAATAGGCAAATAAAAAAGGCTTAAACAATATTTTCAAGCCCGCTTATCAACCTACCTTTTTTGCCCCGCCATTTCGTTGCGAACATCCTGAGAAACTTCCAGAACTTGCGACTCTTTCGTATTATTGACCACGTTCCGTCCGACATACGCCAAAACACCGAACAGCACGCCATTAAAAAATATCAACATAAACAAGGCCAAGTAATTAAGCGTCCTGCGATTAGGTTCGAATTTTATCATTGTTTCAATTATTTTTTGTTTTATTGATGAGATCACGCACGCCGGCCACATCCACTTCCGGCCTTCGGCGCGCACTTTGGAATTTTTTCGGTGCCATATTCACCATCTGAGTGAGTCGCATCGGTTTTTCATTAGCCACTATTGCGACCGGCAGAGAGCCATCTCTGGGTTCATCCTCTTTATTACTTTTACCATCATAGTCCGGTCTTTCTTTAACGGCTAGTTGGTTCTGATCCGCCCTATCATATTGCGACCGCGCTCTTGCCCTTTGATATTCCTTCAAACATTCTCTGCAAAATGTCGGGCGTTTCGGATCAGGGGCGAACGGCACTTGGATATGTTCTTCACAACTGCTGCAAACCGCTTCAAACATCTTTCGCTCAGCGACAGGTGCCGGAGAAGACGACGAGGTGGAAACAGGCGCAATGGGAGCCGGTGCAACAGGGACAGACTTTTTATCGCTCGGAGTCGGAACTTTAGCAACATATTCACCCTGAGACAGATTTTCCTTCACCGCTCTAGCCGGATCGTATCTATTGTTGGAAAGATTGTTCCCGTTCGTTCTTCCCTTGGCATTCGCCGCACCGGCAGCATTTTCCCTGATGATGCCCGCCCCCGGTCTGACCGTGAGCCTAGCCGCGTCCGAATAATTTTTTTTGAGCGGTGTTTCTTTTTCAAATTCAGAAAAATCAAACATCCCGCTCCAACGCGCGATCCGTTCTTCAACTTCCGCCCGAGATTTGCCATATCGTTCGCGAGAAATCTTGATCACCTTTTCCTCATTGCCTAGCGTATCGGACAGGTCTACGGGCGGCAAAGAAGTGGCCGAAAAAGCATCCCCCGCAATACCATCGATCATCAGTTTGAGATACATCTGATATTTGGCCAAGTTCACAATATCGTTTTGCATAAAGACCGGCTCGAATTCTTTTTCCAGATGCTCCGCGTCTTCCGCTCCCACGCGAAAAGATACGAGCGTGCCGACATTGCCGAAGATGGCATCACGCACCGTGGCATTACCGTCGAAAATCAACTGGTTGATATATTGATGGGCCAAGATGAGGCACAAACGATATTTTCTCGCTTCGGATAATATATTGGCGAATGATTCAGTCGCGAAATTCTGGAATTCATCCACATACAGAAAAAAGTCTTTGCGCTCCGCTTCCGAAATCTCTACCCGTCCCATCGCGGCCAACTGGATCTTGGTCACGATCATTCCGCCGAGAAGCCGCATTGCGTCTTCACCGATCTTACCCTTGGAAAGATTGACAATCAGAATTTTTTGATTATCCATAATCTCGCGCATATCGATGGTCGATTTGGGCTGGCCCACGATATGCCGGATGACGAAAGATGACAAAAATTGTCCGACTTTGTTCTGGATGGCCGCCACCGCTTCTTTTCTGAACTTGTCATCCCATTGGTCGAACTCATTGATCCAGAAAGATTTCACGACCGGATCTTTGATCTTCGGATAGACCCGCTTCCTGAAATCCTTGTCACTCATCATCCGGTTCACGCCGAGCATCGTCGAGCCGGGATAGTCCAAAAGCGCCAGAATGGTGTTATTGAGGATATATTCCATCCGCGGACTCCACACGTCCGGCCAGATCTTCTTGAAAACTCCCATCATACCGCTGGCCACCAAGTTTTTCTTATCTTCATCCACCGATTCCAAGATATTGAAAGCGATGGGAAATTCCTTGTCGGATGGATTGAAATAGACCACATCATTGATACGATTGGCCGGTACGGCTCGGAGCATCTTTTCCGCTCCTTCGCCGTGCGGATCGACATAGCATACGCCATGGCCATCGCGAATGTCTTGGATAGCCATATTTTCCAGCATATTGGATTTCCCCATACCCGTCTTCCCGATGACATACATATGCCGGCGCCGGTCATCTTCCTTGATGCCAAAAGCCACTTCTTTATTTCTGAAATTAGTTTTAGCAAAAAAATTGATTTCGGACATTTTTTTATTTTATATAGGCAAATTAGATGGAGCACTGCCCAATTTCGATTCCGTACGCGTGATGGACGGCGCTTTCACGCCCATATCCGGAAAATGAAAAACAGTAGCCAATTCTTTGACGGAAAAAATCATATTGTTCCCGTCCATATTCCTTTTTTTGTAACGGTTATAAATCTTTCTTTTCCTGAATTCCAAACGTTGCTTCGCCCAAAAGAAAGTACCATACGTCTTACTGATATCTTCCGGCTTCACTTGATTGAAATTGATATCATTGAATTGTTTGATTGCTCCAATGAAAGAGGAGATATTAGATTTATCATAATTTTCTTTGCGTCCGATATACAACATCCGCATCTTTGTCTTGAAAAGATTCTTGCCCAAGTTCTCCTCCGTCGCTTTCAAGAGGTCTTTCTCAACAGGAGAAAGGCGGAATTCCAAAGGTGCCAAATCTTTTTTATCCGCCGCCCCGAATGCTACTGGGCCGGAAAACGCAGCGGGAATGTTGGCAATGACATCCATCAGATGGCCGAAAAAACTCATCGGTTCCACTACCGGCTCGCCTTTCAACTTTTTAATCACATTCTTATGTTCATCACTGTTCCTTTCCGGTTCCGGCAAGGGTTGCAAGACATATTGCAGCCAAATGTGTTGATTGGGACCCAATGACCCCATCACTTCCGCCAAAGCTGAAATCGGATCAATCATCTCGCCCGTCACGCTTTCTTCGAATTTTTCATAAGTCTTGATCGGGATGGCATTTTTCGCGACAAATTCAAAGTCCGTCCCCCACAGATCCCAAAACTTATTCGGCACGATCTTGGGAAAATTTTCCGTATAATCCGCCACTTCCAAAACTTTGGCATCCGGATATTGCGCGTAGATATGCGATTCGATCAAGGTACGATATTTTTTCTGAGTCCGGATATAGAAATGCATCTGACCCTCTTTTCCGACCAGCTCCACGCTAAAACGGTCATGCCAAAAAGCCCCTTCTAAATATTCATTGAAAGTATTAAAAGTCGTGAGAACCCCTGTCATAGCCGTAAAGATACTTTCCATAGTTTTGGGTCCACGTTCGATTTCGCGCGGCGGAAAAATTTCCAAATATGTCCACTGCTGGCCGGCATGCCAAGAATTGGGCGCGTAAAAAGCCACGAAGTCGATCCAAAGAAATTTGAAAACCGTATAAAAAAGCGGCGGCAGAAGAGCCCACCAGAATATTCCGAAAGTTTGTCCTACGACTCCCAAAGCAGAACCAATGTCTGAAACGTTGTTCATAACATTTATAGTTTTTGCGTTTTCTTAAATTTTTATTTTTTCAGCTTATAAAATTCTCCTTCTTTTTTGAAAAATTTGCGATTGTTCAGGTTAATCATGATGGTCGTCTTCTTCACTTTTCTCATTTTCAACACTTCAGCGATGACTTCTTCTTTCTTCATCGCGCGACCAGAAGCTTTCAGGATCACTTCAATGATATCCCTGATCGTGCCAGAAAAATATCCCCATTCCGAGAGGGCATAGATCCCTCGGCCGACCAAAACGAAACGTTCGTCCTTGATCAATTCATTATGCACCGTTTGAGGATGGGCTCCGCGCTTGCTCAATTCATATTTATCGATCAAACCGGCAATCTCGGTGAAGTGTAACGGCTTTTTGTGCTCTTTAAGGATCAGGTAGACCTTTTCCCGCGTACCTTTGGGAGAAACTTCCATCCAATCGATGATGCCCCATTTGCCGAACTTATTCTTCTTTACGCGCTCGGACACTGACAAAAAATTCATTATCTGCTCTTTTGGAATGTCCGGTATCAAAGCGGCCAATTTGCCGAGCATCTCTTCATCGGCCAACAGTTCCTTGTCCTTCAGGGCGTTTTTCTCCGCTTCGACAATCAATCGTTTGATCCCCTCAATGATGTCCAAAGAAACGACCCACGCTTTTTCCAAGAGTCCTTTCTCTTCAACTTCAAAAATATTCTTGGAACAACTGACAAAAAACTTGACCGCGTTGGCTTCTTGATCAGAACTGAGTTCTATTTTTTCAATAGCATCAACTTCCCTAATTATACCTCCGTTTTGGATTATTGTAAAAACAATTTTCTCTTCAGCACTCAAAAAATCTTCATGACCGGATCGTTGCGAGATATTTTTCACCGCCTCGGTAATGATCTGCCGCACTCTTTCTCTGGTTATCTCATATCGTTGACCGATTTTTTCCAAGGTTTCACTCTGATCGCCCACTAGCCCGAAGCGGCGGCGGATTATTTCTCTGGAACGCGGCGTCAGATCGGCCAATAATTTTTCAGCCAAAAGCAAAAAGCTGAAACCTTCCGTAGAAGCCTTAGCTCTGCCCGTTTCCTTGTTATTTTTGCTCTTGTGCTCGTTGCTCATATATGTTTATTTAATAACTTTTAAATTTCACACTATTCTAGCATATATCAAAAATTTGTCAAGAGGTCACATATTATGCTACATTTAAAAAAATATGGCAAACTCCAAAGACCTCAAATATCTGAACGCCCTCAATAAAATTTCTGGGGTGGGCGCGCAAAGATTAAGGAAGCTCGTCAGCTTCTTCGGCAGCGCTGAAACCGCTTGGGGCGCCGATTTGGAACTGCTCATAAGGAGCGGCATCGGAGAGAATCTGGCGGGACGGATATTTGACGAAAGGAAAAACACCGATCCGGATCAGGAAATGGAGATTATGGAGAAAGAAAACATCCGGCTCATCGAGTGGAGCGATCCGCTCTATCCGGCCCTTCTCAAAGAAGCGCTCCATCCTCCATATATATTATATATAAAAACTTCCCTACCTTTTGACGAAGTTGCTTTTCTGGAATTGGTCGGCTCTCCGGCGATCGCCATTGTTGGTGCCAGAAAAAACACGCCCTATGGCGCGATGGCCGCGCAAAATCTGTCCAAAGACTTGGCCGCGGCAGGCGTGACGGTAATCAGCGGAATGGCTTTGGGCATTGATAGCTGGGCGCACCGCGGAGCGCTGGATGGAAACGGAAAAACAATAGCTGTTCTGGGCAATAGTCTAGATGAAAAAAATATCTATCCCCGACACAATATTAATCTCGCGCATGAAATTATGGGATCAGGAGCGCTCTTTGGCGAATATCCGACTGAAACTGCCGCCGGCCCACTGACTTTTCCGGCACGTAACCGCATCGTGGCCGGCCTTACCCTCGGAACGGTCGTGATTGAAGCCGGTGAAAAAAGTGGTGCCCTCATCACGGCGCAAATGGCTTTGGAATCCAATCGGGAAGTTTTTGCCGTGCCGGGTTCCATCTTTTCAGAGAGTTCTATCGGCACCAATAGTCTCATCCGCAGCGGCGCCAAAGTCGTCACGGGAGTCAAGGATATCCTTGAAGAATTAGGCCTAGAAAAGAATGGTCGTCAAAAGATTTCCGCACCGAAAGTGCCGACCGGTAAAGAGGAAGAAATTCTTCTCAGGATCCTTTCTTCCGAACCGCTCCACATTGACAATATTTCGAAACTCGCTAAACTTCAAACTGCCTCTGTCGCCGCTACGCTCTCCATGATGGAACTGAAAGGCTGGGTGAAAAATATCGGCGGACAGAACTATATACTATTGTAAAATCCAAATGTCAAAATCCAAATTTCCAATAAATTTCAAAGTTCAAATGTCAAAATTTTGAATTTAGAGCTTGGGATTTTATTTGACATTTGATATTTGGATTTTGGATTTATTATCTAAATTTGATTGATAAAAAATAATATTAATTCATTCTCTCTTAACTTCCACACAACCTTATGAAGCTCGTTATAGTAGAGTCTCCCACTAAAGCCAAGACTATTGCCAAATTCCTCGGCAAGAAATATACCGTCAAATCTTCCTACGGCCATATCCGCGATTTGCCGGAAAAAAAGATGGGTATCGATATCGAAAATGATTTCCAGCCGGATTATGTCATCCCGACCAAAGCCATCGAACGCGTGGATAACTTGAAAACATTGGCCGAAAAAGCCGACGAAATCATCCTCGCCTCCGACGAAGACCGCGAAGGAGAGGCCATCGCTTGGCATCTTTCGAGCGCGCTCAATCTCGATCCGAAAACGACCAAGCGGATCGTATTCCACGAGATCACCAAGAGTGCCATCGAAAAAGCCCTGGACAATCCGCGCGCCATCGATCTGAATCTGGTTGACGCGCAACAAGCCCGCAGAATCTTGGATAGATTGGTCGGTTTCGAACTCTCGCCTTTCCTGTGGAAAAAAATCAGGCGGGGGCTCTCAGCCGGCCGCGTCCAATCAGTCGCCTTGCGGCTGATTGTTGAACGTGAAAAAGAGATTGAAAAGTTCAAAGCGGAAAAATTTTGGGTGATCGATGGAAAATTTCAGGCCAAGAACGGAGGGAGTAGGGCTTCTTTTAATGCCAGTTTATTGCAAAAAAATGGCGAAAAAATCGACGAGTCCATCACGCTCAAACTTTTTGCTGGGGATTACAAAACGAAAAAAACCAACATCACCACCCAAAAAATGGCTGATACGATCGTGGCCGAACTGCAATCATCCGTTTGTCAGATCGTAGATATCGTCAAAAAAGAAACGCTCCGCACGCCGCCGGCCCCATTCACCACTTCGACCTTGCAACAAGGCGCCATCAACAGTTTGGGTTTTTCTTCCAAGCAGACGATGATGGCCGCGCAGAAACTTTATGAGCAAGGCCTCATCACCTATATGAGGACCGACTCCACCAATCTTTCGATGGAATCGATGCTCTCGGCACAAAAGACCATCACCAAACTTTTCGGAAAAGAATATGCTTTGCCAACTCCGCGTTTCTATAAGACAAAATCGAAGAACGCCCAAGAAGCGCACGAAGCTATCCGGCCGGCTTATCCGGAAAAAACGCCCGCCGAGCTCGAAAGCTCGCTCGAACCGAGCCAATACAAGATATACCGCCTCATCTGGAACCGGATGATCGCCAGCCAGATGCAACCGGCCAAATTCGATTCCGTCAAAATGGACATCGAAGCTAAAGCGGAGAAAAATATCTATCTCCTACGGGCCAATGGATCGACCTTGCTTTTCGAAGGTTATCTGAAAGTCTACAGCGACCAGGCAATCACAGAAAATATTCTGCCGGCTTTGGAAAAAAATGACCCGCTCGACCTGATCAGTGCCACGGCCACGGCGAAATCAACCACTCAACCGCCCCGCTACAGCGAAGCGACCTTGATCAAAGTGATGGAAGAGAACGGCATCGGCAGGCCATCGACATACGCGCCCACGATTACGACCATCATTGAACGGAAATATGTGGAAAAGAACGAAGAACGCCGGCTTTTCCCGCTGGAAATCGGCACGCTGGTCAGCGACCTGCTCGTTGCTCACTTCACGGATATCGTAGACATAAAATTCACCGCCAACATCGAAGAAGAATTCGACAAGATTGCCGACGGCCGAAGCGAATGGGTGCCGATCATCCGCAATTTTTACGAACCCTTCCATAAAAATCTGCTTGCTAAGACCAAAAAAGTCAGTAAGGAAGATTTCCAAGAAAAACTTGGCCGGAATTGTCCCGACTGCGGCGGTGATCTGATCATGAAATTCGGCCGCTTCGGAAAATTCATCGCCTGCACGAACTATCCCGAATGCAAATATACCGAAAAGACAGAAACGGAGAAAAAGATCGACGCGGAAAACAGCCATGAAATTTGCGAGATTTGCGGAGCACCGATGGTGGTCAAGAGGGGACGTTTCGGCGCCTTCCTCGGTTGCTCGAATTATCCGGAATGCAAAGGTATTAAGAAGATCGAGAATAAGACCGGCATCAAGTGTCCCCGCTGCGACGCGGGAGACATCGTTGAGCGAAAATCCAAGCGGGGACGGATTTTTTTCGGATGCAATTCTTATCCGAAATGCGATTTCGCCCTCTGGAACAAGCCCACTGGTGAAAAATGCCCTTTGTGCCAGAGCCTCCTTGTTTTTGCCGCCAAAAACAAGGTCCGCTGCTCCTCCAAGGAATGCAAATTTGAAAAAGAAAATCCAGCTTGATGTGTACTAGCTAATAGTAATTCCGTCTCTTCTAAATTTCCCACTAATGGTCACTATTGAAGAAGTAATCAAAAATATAAAACTGAAGATGAGCGCCAAGAATGAAGCAATGATCAGAAGCGCTTATGAATTGGCTTTGGGCGCGCACACCGCCCAGAAAAGGAAATCTGGCGAAGACTATATCCAACATCCGTTGCATACGGCCTTGAATTTGGCGAGGATCGGGCTCGGTGCCAGAACGATTACGGCCGGACTGCTGCATGATGTGCCCGAAGACACAGCCGTCACTTTGGAAGAGATCGAAAAAAAATTCGGCAAAGAGATCGCCACATTGGTGGACGGCGTTACCAAGTTGGGAAAGATAAAGCTGCGCGGCACTAAAGAGGAAAACTATCTGGAGAATCTTAGGAAGATGTTTTTGGCGATGGCCGCCGATATCCGAGTAGTGCTCATCAAATTGGCCGACCGTTTGCATAATATGGAAACTTTAGAAAGCCTGCCGCCGGAAAAGCAAGAACGCATCGCCCGTGAAACTTTGGAAATTTATGCGCCCATCGCGAACCGCCTCGGCATCGGAGATATTAAGGCGCGCTTGGAAGATTTGGCTTTCCGCTATCTTGATCCGGAAAATTATACTTACGTGGCCAATCTGTCGGCGGCGCAACAGGAAAAAAGGAAGAAATACATCAAAAAAGTCGTGGCTGAACTGAAAAAAGAACTGGGCCGAGAGGGCATCCGGTTCGTGGACATTTTCGGACGATCCAAACACATCTATCGCCTTTTCCAAAAATTGAAACGGCACGATATGGATATCGCCAAGATTTATGATCTGGTCGGAGTGAGGATAATCGTGCCGGAAATCGTCAACTGTTATGAAACCCTCGGCATCGTTCACAAAAAATACCGCCCGCTGGTCGGCCGCATCAAAGATTATATCTCGCTCCCCAAGCCCAATGGTTATCAATCTATCCACACCACGATTTTCGGACCGGAAGGAAAATTCCTCGAAGTCCAGATCCGCACCAAAAAAATGGATGACGAAGCGGAATTCGGAATTGCCGCGCACTGGATCTATTCGGAAAATAAGCGCAGTCTCAAAGATCTCCTTTTCGGCAGGAAGACCAAAGTGCCCGATCAGGAATTGATCTGGGTGAAACAGCTTCGGGAATGGCAGAATGAATTGGGCAAAGACGACCACGAATTTATGGAGAGCCTGAAGATCGATTTTTTCAAAAATCATATCTTTGCCTTCACTCCGATGGGCGACATCATCGATCTGCCCGAAGAAGCCACTCCGATCGATTTTGCCTACCGCGTCCACAGCGAAATCGGTGACCGCGCGGTCGGTGCCAAGGTCAACGGCCACATCGTCACTTTGGATTACAAAGTTCAAAACGGAGAAATCATTGAGATCCTCACTTCCAAAGATCACAAAAACCCCAGCCGCGACTGGCTGCGCTTCGTCAAGACTTCCAACGCCAAAGCCCACATCCGGAAGTTCATGAAAAGAGAAGGGATGATCTGAGAGAATATTCAATGATCAATTTTCAATAATCAATGAATTTTCAATATCATTCTCCTCGGCGGAGTCTCTCTTTTTGAACGAGCGAAAGCGAGTGAAAAAAGAGGACTCCGCTGTCTTCCCAATATTGATATCAACCGCATATCATCCTTTCTATCTCTCTCGCCACCCAATACCCTTCACAATGCCTCAACACTCCTAAATATGATTGCACGCTTTGCTCAAGTGATTCCTTGGAAACCAATCCCTCCTGACACATTTTCTGTTTCAGGGCTAGTTTTTTCAGTATTCTTCTCTTTGTATTTGTTCTGAGTATTCGATAATCAAAAAAGTTAACCATCCCCAGAAAATCTACGCCGGATGATAGCGTTTGAATGGAAACCTTATCTGGATGCATTTCCAGTTTCAATTTTTCTTTTAAAAATTCTCTGGTGACTAAAATAATTTCTTCCAAATACTTTTTACTTTCAGACAAGAAAACAAAGTCATCCGCATAACGGATATAATATTTAGCTTTTAGTTTGTGCTTCACAAACTGGTCAAACCTGTTCATATAGATATTCACGAACAATTGCGAAGTGAGATTGCCTAAGGGTAAGCCAGCGTGGAAACTTTCAATGATATTTTCCAAGAGACTAATGATATTTTTATCCGGAATGTATTCAGCCAAGATGTTGAGTAAAATTTGATGATCAATATTGGCAAAAAATTTACGGATGTCACATTTCAGAATCCAGCAAGTCCGGGTATTATTCTGGCTGACTTTGGGGAAATAGCTGCGGAATTTATCAATGGCTTTGTGTGTACCTTTATCATTCCGGCAAGAGTATGAATCTGCGATAAAAGTTTTGTCGAAAAACGGATACAGAGCTCTGTAAATGGCGTGATGCACCAATCGGTCTCTCACGCTGGCTTTATGAATATCTCTGGGTTTGGGATCATTGATCTTGAACGCTTGATACCCGCCGTGTTTATAGGTATGATTAGAAAGTTCTTCATGCAGTATAAAAATGTTATCCATCAATCGCATGGAAAATGCCTGCACATCTTTTCTGTCTTTTTTGCCTCTCGCAAATTCTTTCCAAGCTTCGAGTAAATTTTCAACACTAATTATTTTTTCAAAACTATGACTCAATTGAATTTTTACCCCGTTAGAAATCATATCTTTAAATATCATTGGTAAATTATAAATTTATGCATTATAAAAAAGAAAATACTTTCAGCAAACAGTTTTCTAACGGGGTGAATAATAGTTCAACTTTTAAATCCCCCCCCCCAGCTGCCGGCGGTATTTGAGAAAATAAAAAGTCTTTATCTTCTGTGGTATGAGTATTACCGAGTTTTGCCCACCACACATAGATATACCCTCGGGCAAAAAGTGGATAAATATTTTACGGAAATCATTGAATCAATCGCCATTGCCGCTTTCCTAAAACCGGAGGAAAAAATTCCCTATGTCAGGTTGGCCATTCGCAAATCAGACGTGCTGAAAATATTTTTGCATATTCTTTGGGAAACCAAATCATTGGATGATAAAAAGTACATTACTCTTTCGGAAAAATTGAACTCGATCGGCAAAGATTTGGGCGGCTGGAACGGCAGTCTTCAAAAGAAAAACTCTCCCAAACAAATGTCGGGAGAGAAATGAAAAGAGTTGCGAGGCGACGAACGCAAACCCATTGTCGCGATTCCACTTGTTGTCAGGATTGTCATAGGTCGTATTCAGCCGTCGACCATCATCGTTACGATTCGCGTTGAGCAGGTTTGGATCGCCATCGGAATTGTACGGAATACCTTCTTTACCACTGCTCATCGACTACTCTCCGAGCTGTATCTCATTCGACATCTTAAATGCCCTGGCATTTCGCACCAAGTATCTTCATTTTTTTGAAGTTTCTGCATACCTCACACTATCCAAAACCGTAATCGTGGATATTCCGGAGTGTATGGATACTGGATTCGGAAGCGGGAAACCGTAATCGCCCGCATGCTTCCCTACTACCAACTTTATTGTAGCACAAAAATTTAAAAGCCTTTCGAAATAATTTTCGAAAGGCTTTTGTTCATCACCTCATTTTCAAAATTTTTAGGACTAAGTTTCCAAGGGCTAGATCCGAGTAACTTAGCACTGAGTTCTAACTTGCGAGCAAAGCCGCGGGGCTGAAGGAGCCCCAGTCGTCGCCGAGCCAGCGGAAGCCCCGAAACCACTCACCATCGCTGAAGTAGAAACAGCGGACATAGAGCTTACCAACGGCGCGGCGAAAGATTACTGCCCAGAAAAAGATAAATCGAATATTCCCACTTTCATCCTTCTTCCAGTCAGCGGGAATCATGTATTGATTTTCAAAAAGAGCGTCCATAATGTTCGGGTGAAGCACGCGCTTTCCCGACAGTTCTTCTCGAAGCTCATATCCCTTAATGACTTTTCCGCCTTTTTGGCGTTCGACCAAATGCAGAATAACTTTGCAGCCATCCACATACAGGCCATCCGTCCGTTTCTCAACTTTCACCCAGCCGCTGCCGATCTGAAACTCAATCTCTGCTCCATTAAATGGCAAAATGAGAGGGGCATCAAGGTTGACCATGATAGTCGTTTCATTGATGATGCGAAAGCGTTCGATAGATTTTGGTTTCAACTTTTCCTCCTTCGCCTTCTCAACAATGACGCGTGCGACAGCTTCCAGCTTTTGTCTGCCTTCGGGGGTTCCCAGATAATATAAATCTTCTATTGAACCACCGAAACTTTTCACAAGTTCAACTAGTCCAGAAATAATTGTTACGAAAACTCCCATTCCTGAAGAAATAGCTTCTACCTGCTTTTTGCTCTTTGCCATGATATTGCCTCCATTCCTGATTTGTCCCTCGCTCCAATTTAAATAATCAGAGTCACAGACTTATCAATTTAATGTTCGCTGTCAAGCTAACCACCACGGTTTCGCCACAGCAGAAAAAATTCTTCTCAGAAAAACTCTTTCTGCTGTGGCAAAGCGCGAAATTGGGTTTTTAAGGGACAATTTATACTAACTGTGTATTATACACCCAAATCAACTTTTTGTCCAGGACTTGTCGAAAAAATGCCTGATTTAAGGCATTTTAATGCAAGAGTATCCATAAGAAAGACGGCACCCCTCAGACACTGGGTGTCTCGAGGCGAAGGATTAAGTAGCGCTAGACACCCAGTGTCTAATACCGCATTTCTGCTTCCAAGGCTACGGCCTCAAAAAGGAGACTCCGCCTAGAATGAAGACTTTTTCGTATTTCGTTCATTTCGTAGTTCGTAATCTACTTGATCTTCCCCAAAATCCCATCCAATTCTTCTTGGGAATAATATTCAATGATGATCCGACCGCCGCCGCCGGCTTTTTTGATTTTGACCTTGGTGCCGAGAATGGCTGAAAAATTATCTTCCAAGCTTTTCACTTCAGGATCGATCGACACTTTTCTTTTGTGCGTGCGCACGGAAATTTCATTGGTCCGGCTCTCCGTCTGACGGACAGTGAGCTTGTCTTTCAAAATCATTTCATAAAAAGCCCGCTGTTTTTCAGGATTAGGAATGGCCAGAAGCAATTTGGCATGCCCTTCGGTTATCTTTCCCGCGATAAGCGCCTTTTGGATTTCGATCGGCAAAGTGAGCAAGCGCATCTTGTTCGCCACTGCGCTCCGACTCTTCCCCATCTTGAGGGCCACCGCTTCTTGGCTGAGTCCAAATTCTTCCGCCAGCTTCTTGTATGAAGCCGCCTCTTCAATCACATTCAAATCATGCCGCTGCACATTTTCAATAATGGCTAATTCCAGTTTATTCTGCTCATCCGCCACACGCGAAATGACAGGCACGGTCGCAAGACCCGCTAATTTCGCGGCTTGCAATCTTCTTTCGCCCGCAATCAACTCAAACCCCACGTCTTTTTTCGTAACGATCAAAGGTTGAATGATTCCATGAGTCTTGATCGAATCCGCCAGCTCCTGCAATTTTTCCACATTGAATTCTGTCCTAGGTTGTTGAGGATTGGGAACGATGTCGGAAACATTGATCTCTTGGACGGATTCCTTGCCTGTTGAAATCGTCTGCTCAACCGGCATATCATCTTCCGCAACCGCTTTGGCCGCCGGCCGGTTTCCGAAATAGTTGAAGTCCTCTTTGGGTCCGTCTATCGTTGCTCCCGCCTCATCAACGGATTTGCTTTTTTGCGGGATAAGAGAAGATAATCCCCTCCCGAGTCCATAGTTTTGTGCCATAAGATTCTGAACCACTGATTATCACGTGATTTTCCTGATTACACGTGAATTAAAATCAATAATGGTTAATGTTTTTTAAATAAATAAAATATAAATTAGGATTATTCAACGCCGCATTCAAACAATTCTTCCAATAAAAGTCTTTTCAATTCAGTGTAATCATGCGCCCTCATGTGACAATCAGTGGTTCAGACCGAAAATCCTTTCCGACTATCTTTCTTGTCCATTTCGATGATTTCCCGCGCCAAATTCTTATACGCTCGCGCCCCCTTGGACAAAGAATCAAAACTCAAAATTGATTTTCCAAATCCAGGAGCTTCCGCCAATCTGACCGAACGCGGCACGACAGAATCGAAAACATGCCCCGGAAAATGATCTTGGATCTCGCGCACCACTTGGCGAGCCAAACGGTTGCGCTTATCATACATCGTGAGGAGCGCGCCCATAATCTTCAAATTCGGCTGCAAATTTTCGCGCACCAGATCGATCGTATTCAGAAGCTGGCTCAAGCCCTCCAAGGCGAAATATTCAGTTTGTACCGGAATAATAATCTCATCACTGGCCACGAGGCCGTTGATCGTCAAGAGGCCAAGGCTCGGCGGAGAATCGATGATGATGTAGTCATAATTGGTGCGGATCTCTCGCAAAACATTATACAGTCGGAATTCTCGATTCTCCATATGCACCAACTCGATGCCCGCTCCGGCCAGATCTTGCGAAGCGGGAATGAGGTCGTGTCCGAAAGTTTCCGTCCGGATGATTATTTTGGAAGGATGCTCCCCCATTATCATCGAATGATAGAGGCTCTTTTTGATGCTGCGCACGTCCAATCCCAATCCGGACGAAGCATTGCCCTGCGGATCAAGATCGCATAGCAGCACGAACTTCCCCGCGGACGCCAGATACGTCGCCAGATTGATAGCCGAAGTGGTTTTGCCCACCCCGCCCTTTTGGTTGACTAATGAAATTATTTTTGCCATAATGTCTAAGTATTGTCTTTATTGTACTATAGAACAAGTAAAATACAAAATTTGCCGAAATGGCGGAACGGTAGACGCACGCGACTCAAAATCGCGCGGGAGCAATCCCATGAGAGTTCGATTCTCTCTTTCGGCACAATGGACAAAACCAGTCGTTTTTCGGACTGGTTTTATTTTTCAACAAAATAAAAATACTTTTTTTATTTATACCTCAACGCCTCCAACGGATCGATCTTACTCGCACGCCGCGCCGGCACAATCCCCGTCAGAAGTCCGACGAAAGCGGAAAAGGCGATAACAGCCGAGACAAACCATAACGGACTATAGAACAGGCTGACTTTTTCTCCACCAAAATGGTTCGCCACTAGATTAATGATCAGATTGAAAGCTTGGCCCTCCACCCAACCGATGATGATCCCAATAAGCCCCCCTAAAAATCCCATAATGGTTGCTTCCATAATGAACATCCAAGAAATCATCGAATTCGATGCTCCGATGGATTTCATGATTCCAATCTCTTCCGTCCGCTCCAAAAGCGTGATAGTCATTGTGTTGAACATTCCGATGGCGCTGACGATAAGCGCGATACAGCCGAAAAGCATAAGGATCACTTTTATTATTCCGAATATCTTGTTGGCCTGATCGACTGTGTCAGAAATGGAAGAAACGGAAAATCCTAAGTTTTTTATCTCACCTTGTATTCCCGGCATTATCTTGCTCTCTTGGCATTTCACTTTCAATTGGCTGAAAACAGTCGCCTGCGTACCGCTGAAAGCCTTGGCGTTGGCATATATCAAACTGTCATCACTATCGAAAACTCCCAAGATCTTAAACTGGCTTTCCGGAATGGTTATTTTTTCCGCATTATTACTAGTATCGGATTTTCCGTTGGAATTTTTGGGCGTGGAAAAAGACAGATTGATATTTTTACCGATAAGTTCGACGGGTTCCTTGCCGAAGATCTTGGCCGTAGAAGTGGAGATGGCAATCCCTGTCGGGTCATTGTCGCTCAATAAAATTCCGGCTGACGCCTTAAGCCCTCCCAGTTTTATATAATCGGGTTCCACCACCATCGCCGTAAAATCGGCGGAAAGGCTATCGATGTTTCCGCGCGTATCCAGCTGATAGGCGGGACTGACCTTAACCACGCCGCCGACCGCGCCGATCTTGTCCACTGCCGCTTGATCAAGCGACACCCCTTTGGATCGGTCCGAGGTCACATCCAGCGTCAGAAGTGAATCGGAAGTGGTGATTTTTTGCAAAAGCGTCCTTTGCAAACCATAACCGAAAGAAACCAAGAAAAGGATCGCCCCAATACCAACACTCATTCCGAGGATCGTCAAAAAAGTCCGCGACGGCCGCGCCTTGAACATCCGGGTGGATAATAGGAATAGGTCTTTGAATTTCATAAAATCAACTATATTTCATAAGCATAATGATTTCCACTTCGCGGGAAATCTTATCCGCTGTAACGCTGTGCATCCCCGCGCCACCCAGCCTTTTCGGAGCATCCAATCTTTTTTCCAGCTCTTCCCTGTCGATCTTATTCCTGATCCGCAACCGCAAGAAGGAGGCGAGGATCTTCCCAGTTTCTTTATCCAATTTCAATTTGAACAACCGCGTCAAATAGATCGCCATCGCTTCCGACGATTCAGTCTCGTTCTTTTCCGTTATTATCCTTGAGAGTTCGGTGATGGCCGTCACTCTTTCGATGAACGATTGCGCCCTTCTTCTGTTCCAGTCCGCCCCGCCAGCCTCATATTTCATATCCAAATCTTTAAACAGGGTTTCCGCGTCGATATTTTTGAACAAAAATTCTTTCAGATAACCTTCCGCCGTTTGCACCTGTTCACGGCTGAGTTCTGACAAGATATGCGACATCAGCTGATTCGCTTTAAAGGGCACCATTAAAGATCCAATCTGCGCCAGACTCAAGTTCTTGAAAGTGCGCATAAGCAATTTCAATTCATTGGAAAGCTCTCCGTAATTGACTTCCGGAATATTGATGGCATCTATCGGACGCTTTTCCTTGTTCACTTCTTCTTTGACCACCTTGCCATCTTTCATATAGATGATCCGATCGGCATAGTGCAGATGATCTGGGTTGTGGGTCACCAGAATGATAGTTTTCTTGTCCACCTCATTGAGCTCTTTCAAGATCCGCATCACATTTTCCGAAGATTCCGAGTCGAGGTTTCCCACAGGTTCATCGGCAAAAATGATCTGCGGATTGTTGACCAATGATCGAGCAATGGACACCCGTTGGCGCTGTCCGCCGGAAAGTTCGCTGGGAAATTTTTTGGCCTGCTCCACAATGCTGAAACGATGTAACAATTTTATACCCTCTTCCTGTCGCTCTTTCTTGGATTCTCCGCGGAAAACTTTCGGCAGACAGACATTTTCCAAAACACTCAAGGATGCGATCAGATAAAAAGCCTGGAAGATCATTCCGATGCCGACCTGATGCAATTCCACCATGTCTTTTTTGGATATATTGGATAGATTTTTGCCTTCCACCATGACCTGTCCTTCGGTCGGAGCTTGGAGCCCCGACATTGAATAGAGCAAGGTGGATTTGCCGCAGCCGGACGGGCCATAGATGATGACGTATTCCTTCGGATAGATCTTCACGCTCACATCAAAAAGAGAGCGCACTTCGTTCTGTTTGCCCTTGTTATAAATAACTTTCAAATGGTCGACCTGGATTATCGGATCATTCATTCCACGCTTCTAATTTTGTTTTTTTATCTGTTATAATTATACCATTTCGGAGCCGATTGACAATCCACGAGAATAAAAAATAGCCGTCCGTCAGATTTTGACGAATGGCTATTCCATTTTCCAGCGGATTACCGCCTCCTAAAACATGGAATCTAGAACTTTCTTCACTCCTTCAAGGACTTGATAAATCTCCTCCCTATCTTTTTGGGAATATTGGCTATATGGGCTTATAGTCCCTTTGCCCGTTTCCGTTTTTGTAGACGGGACATTGCCGCCTTCTTCCTTATTGTACATGCGTCATTTCTCCTTTTCTGATTTTTCTAGCCAGATAGCAGGCCATACAAGTCTCCCTGAAAACCATTCCCCCGTCAAATCACTCTCCTTAGGCATAATAGGCCCCAAAGCGTTTGATGTGGCAGACTCCTCTTGAATTATTTCCGGAAAAAAATCCCTCCTGCAAATGCTGCTGATTTCTGTCACGCCAGGATGATTTCCAAGCTCATAGCTGAAATGACCATCTTGATAAAGCGCATCTATTCCGAAGAAAAAATGCACGCCCAAGATACAAAGAAAGGCAACTGCTACCAATGACGCGATTGTCATTCTCGCATAGTCCCAAAAACCTTCTTCCTCAATTTCAGCTTCTTTCATCTTATTCTCCATCATTTCCGTTCCTCCGTAAAAGGTTTTCAATTTGTCAGCCAAAAGATGCGCTGAAAAGAACTTATTTACCGATCGAATCCATTTTTCAGAATTCTAAGAATAATAGCACATTTTTGACAAAAAGTCAATAGTAGTGCTAAAAACAGCTTGCTTCAGGCATTTGTAGGCTATGGAAAATTTGTTCCCTGCCGGAAAATTCCAGCGCAATAAAAAAGAGACCAGCAAAAAGTCTCTTTCATATTTTATCGTGCCCAGAGCGGGACTCGAACCTGCACGACCGATGTGGCCACTTTTTTTCCAGTTTAGTGTTTTGAAACGGTAAATTTCAGCTGCTTGACACAAAATAGTACAGATGGTACTATGCAATGTTGTTTTAATCAACGTTGTACCTAACCAAAAAAATCAAACGAGAAGGAGAGATGCCATGTCATCAATCAACAGAATCGAAGACCTTGCTCCAATCATAGTCAAGGAGAAGGATCATCCTGAACTCTACCGGCGCTTTTTCAATAATGATGATCGGTGGATAGAGAGAACCTTTGCCGGCGCAACCGAAGATGTGCTGACGCTGATGCTGGAAAATGGCCTGACTGCGGTTCCCGAGCGCCGCGCGGTCTGGAGCACCAGTATTTTCTACCAGGCCCAACATCATTTCGGGTTCGTAGAAAAAATCGGCAAAAGTTTTCCTAGTGAAGATTTCGAGAATAATTGCAGGATTTTCTGCCAGGAGAAAGTGGCTCGTACGACGCGTCACAAGAATCATATCTGTTCCCATGAAAGCCGTAATCCGAAAAACGGCGAATGGGGCGGCTCGGCCGAACTGTTTTTCTATTTCATATCCCAGAGAGGCCATCACTTCCAAATTTTCTGTTCCGGCGCCTGCTCCGGTCTCAAAGAATGGGAAGACCTGGCGCTTGAGCTCGGAAAATATCATTTCCTCGGCCTCATCAGTTTCGATGACGAACAGGTGCAAGAAATCTTGCGTCGCGCCGATGAATCCACAGAAAACGATCCGAGTGCCCGACCAGAAGGCATGACAATCACCGAATACGTCAAATACATCTTCGAGGCTATCGACATCAAGTTGGGCAGAAAACAAATCTGATCCAGTTGGCTTGTATCGCAAAAAACAAAAGGGCAAATTCCTCAAAGCGGAGTTTGCCCTTTTAAAATTCAGGAGTTAATTCATGAATTAATTCTTTCAACAATTTCATCTATTTTCAAAGCCGATGCAATGCTTGATATTTTTCTCCTTCAAAAAAATCAGCTCTTTCTCACCCTTGAGCTTATCAAAAATCCCAGACAACACAAACGGGGAATTCCAGTGGAAACAAAAACCAGCCCTAATCGAGCTGGTTCTTGCAAAATAACTTCTTCAATCACAATTGGAATCATTGTTCTTATGTCCCGCGGGTAAAATCCGCAATCATCGTAGTTTTATATCCAACGACAGCATAAGTCATTCCTCAGGTTCTAATGAAATGTGAAATTATTTTTCCATGATGATGGCAAAACCAGCATTCTTTTTTATCCACATTGCTGCCTTTAGGGCATTCTCGTGTGAATTGTATCCCTCTGTCCAGCATACAATAGTATTATTGCTTGCCACAAGCCTGCAGTAATATTTTCCATCGTTACCTTGATAAACTTCAAGTCTGTTCATTTTATTTTTTTATTAGTTATTATTTCGAATTATATCGGCATCGACCTATTTGCCGAATCTTGTTTTTATTTTAAGTTCTTAGCTTACTAGGAGACGGTTTAATTGTTGCATCTATAAGTATAATATCAGGGGATTTCTTCCCTTCTTTATTAGCCTCTGTTTTTTTAGATAGAAGTCTTTTGATTTTTTCTTTATTTTCATCAACAATCAAAACTACGAAATAACTTTTTGCAGAATGTTCACTTTTTTCATAATCAGGAAGTTGTGCCATATAACCCTTTATTAGATTAGGGTTAGAACTTTTTTTAATTTCCACCAAAATTTTTTCATCATATCCTATCCCCAAGGAGAAATCTACTGGGCCATGCCCATAATTTGATTCTCTGGCGAGAAACACTCCTTGCTTTTGGCAATTCAGATCTGCAACAATCAAGAATACAAGCTGAGCAATTTCCTCTCGATGTGGATGAAATTTGTCTTTTTTAAAAGAGTATAAAATTTTATTCGCGCCCACTTCCTCAATTGCCCTCTTATATTGATTGATCATGCGCACTACAAACGAATCAAGGTCGCATATGTTTTTTGGTTTCTCGCATTTTTCAGACTCATAATATTTTTCGAATATCTCTTTCCCCTTCTGATACCACAATCCGTGTCCCTGGACATCAGCTAAAAAATCATATGCACTCGGATCAAGCTCCTTATACACATCCAGAAGCTCCTTTACATTATTTTTATTATTAAAAATAATCTCTCTTAATTGTTTTTTTGTTGTTTTACTATGGCTTCCTTTAAATACACCCGCCATCATCTTGTTCAAACGATTCCTCAATTCCTGATTAAATCGAGCGGATTCGCACACCTCCTCCCATGAAGAAGCTACGGGCAAATTTCTAAGAAATTTCTCAGGAATAAATATCAAATATCCATGCTTATCGGGATGTTGAGGCAAATAAAATTCATGATCCTCATGGAAAAATTCATAAGTATGTTTAATTTTAAGTTCATCGCAAATTCTTTCAGTATATCGAAAAAAATCAGATAACACTATATTTATTATCATATCACTTAGTCTGTCAGGACCAAAATCTTCTTCAAATAATCCTAATAATTCAAATATTTCTGGATCTTCTATCCCCATTTCGTAAATCTCTCGACCAGATTCAGCTAGTCGCTTTGCAAGTTTTGGTCCAATCGCATTTCCATCATCATTGTCTGAACCATAACCAATTGATACGCCCTTAGGTTCCGGAAAGGTAAGCAATTGAATGGCAGCTTCACGTGCCCTATCGTTTGAAAAATATTTTATAAGAGATACAACTTTTTTAAAATATAATATTATTTTTTTTCGGGAATCTACAAATTCTGCAATTCCACATTTTTTGAATAAAAGAGGATCAATAAAGAGTTTCGTATCTATCCCTATAACCATGTCGAACACGCCTTTATTTTTTAAAGTTTTTGCATCTACTCCTAAATATTCACTTAATAAAATTGCCATAATGCCACAAAAAAAGGAAACCAGAAAATATACTACGCATTGTCGCGGCATACTTTCTAATTTCCTTTTTTAAAAGCAAACTCACCCGTATTTGATTTTAAGATTCGGTCCTTTTTCAGTCTGTCGGACAAAAATCGTAAATTTTTCTTCTTTCCTTTTGTGTTTCTGTTTTTATGCGTAAATTATATATCAATAACTCCGCACCGTCAAGCCCCTTTCCTCAACTTTAAACTCCTCCAGCATACTCCACTAAATAAAAATTGGCAAAAATGCAATAAAAGTAATATTTTTTAATCTTTACTCTCCTACTATCTTCTTCTGGTCTATTTTCCTAACGCGAGTCTTGGCTTGGCAGATGCCATCAGTGCTGGGCAGATCTTCGGGCATTTCGCCGCCCAACTCTTCGATGGTTTTCCGAACTTTTTGTCCGACTGCGTAATGCGTCAGATTCGCATTCATCTCGCCTTGGATTTTTTCCCGACGTAATTTTGCATCAGCTTGCGTAGCACGGAACAAATTTGCGGCCAATTCTTCACTGCCCATGTGATCCAAAATTTTTTGTGATTTTTTCAATTTTTTCTTTTCATGGATATCATTGGCATCCAGCCCGCCATACAATCCTTTATAGCCATAGTTTTGGAACTTGCCATAATTTTCCACTCCGGCATTTGTCGCCGCTTCTGCCAAAGAAGTATTATGCTTTTTCATTTCCTGGCGCAAATTGATCCGCTTGCTGTCTTCTATCAACTGATCAGTCTTTTCTTGCCGTCTAGTTTGCAACGCAAAATATGTCTGCCCCAAAGCAACAATTTCTTTAGATGGGTCAGAATTTTGAATAATCAAATAGCAAGCATAGCGGGACAAATAAATCGTATCTACCTGTCTTTTTGCGCTAGAACCAATTGCAACCATTTCGTTGGCATCAACAAAATGGTTGTGGATAACTTCTCCACTATTTTTGCAAGCTTCTTTGGCCTTATCTACGGCCTTTATAAAATTACGATAATCAAAATAATCAAGCGCCTTAGACAGCTCCCGCGCCGACCAATATTCACTTCCATATTCATTGATTCTTTTTATCTCTTCAAAAATATTTTTCATCTTTTTTGTTTTAAATGATTTCAATGATATTATATCATTATGTGAAAAAGATGCAAGTCCTACTGATAACAAAATAGAGGTCTCCGTAGAAGCCTCTATAAATATATTTTTTCTATCCCACAAACCGCCTCACCGCCTTTTCAATCTCCTCCCCCGAAAGGCCAGCCAGAGCCAAAATTTCTTCCCGCGTACCGTGCGGCAAAAATTCATCGGGCAGACCAAGGTTTTTGATGGAAATAGAAAGTTTATTATTCAACACAAACTCGGCCACCGCACTGCCGGCGCCGCCGAGAACGGCGTTGTCTTCGACGGTGATGAAATATTTATGCGTCTTGGCTAATTCTTCCAGCAATTTTTCATCCAACGGTTTCACAAACCGCATATTGATCAAAGTAGCATCCAAATTTTCAGCCACTGCTTTGCATCTTTCCACCATCGCCCCGAACGCCAAGATGGCAATGTTTCTTCCAGCACGCAAAACCTGCGCCTTGCCAATTTCCATTTTGAGTGATTCCCCCTCCCCTGTACTCAGGGGAGGTGCTCCGACGTAATCGTCGGAGCGGAGGGGTTGTGGTTGCAGTTGGGGTTGCAAAGAAACAACATCCCCGCCTCTCGGATAACGCACCGCCACCGGCCCCTTATGATCAAAACCAACTTCCAGCATAGCGCGACATTCACTGATATTCCTCGGCGCCATAATAACGAGATTGGGAATGACCCGCAGAAATGACAGATCGAAACTGCCGGCATGTGTGGCGCCGTCCGGCCCGACAATGCCGGCGCGGTCGATCGCCAAAAGGACGTTCAAATTTTGGAGAGCAATGTCATGGATGAGTTGGTCATAAGCTCTTTGCAAAAAAGATGAATAGATGGCCACGACCGGTTTTTTCCCCGCCGCAGCCAGTCCCGCGGCCAGAGTGAGCGCGTGCTGTTCAGCGATGCCCACATCATGATAGCGAGAGGGAAATTTTTCTTTGAACTCAACCAGACCGGAACCATGGCACATGGCCGGTGTGATGGCGTGCAAATTTTTTTCCTTCGCGGCCTTGTCACAGATCCACTGTGAAAAAATATCTGTATAGCTACTGCTTTTTTGTTTGCCGGGAATATTTTTGCCTGTTATGGGATCAAACGGTTTCACCGCATGAAAAGACAAACGGTCATTTTCAGCGGGAGCATAGCCCTTGCCTTTTTTGGTCAAGATATGCAAAAATTTCGGCCCTTTGATTTTTTTCAAATTCTCAAGCACTTCCACCAAAGACAAAACATCGTGTCCATCGATCGGACCATAATATTCAAAACCCAATTCTTCGAACAGCGTGCCGGGCACTATCATACCTTTGGTGTGCGATTCGGCGCGCATCAGGATCCTTTTAAGGCGCGGCGCGGCATCAAAAAATTCCCGCCCCTTGGCACGCGTATTCACGTAAGCTGGCGAGGAAATGAGTCGCGTCAGATATTGACCCATCGCCCCGACGTTCGGCGAAATGGACATCTTATTGTCATTCAGAATCACCAGCATATCAGATGCCGCATCGCCCGCGTGGTTCAGCGCTTCCAAAGCCATCCCGCCAGTCAGCGCCCCATCCCCAATGATAGCCACGATTTGCGCCGGATTTTTTTTGTCACGCTCGGCTAGCGCCATACCGGCGGCCGCCCCGATAGAAGTGCTGGAGTGCCCCACATTGAAAGTGTCATATTCGCTTTCTTCCCTTCGGGGAAAAGGTGCCAGCCCGCCAAATTTACGGATCGTCGTCATTTTGTCTTTTCTTCCAGTCAGGATCTTATGCGGATAACTCTGATGCCCAACGTCCCAGATCAATTTATCTTGCGGCGTTTCAAAAACATAATGCAAAGCCACGGTCAGCTCCACCACGCCCAAATTCGAGCCGAAATGCCCGCCCGTCACCGCCACACTATCGATCAAAAACTGCCGCACTTCTTTGCACAGCTCGGACAACTTTTCTTTTGGCAATTTTCTCAGGTCAGCCGGAAAATTGATCGAGTCTAATATTTTTTTTGATTTATTTTTTTTCATAAATATATTGCATATATTTAAACAGCGAAAGTTAGTGCGAAGCGAGTTGTCCGCACGCCCCCTGTATTTCTTCCCCTAAGCTTTTCCGGATGGTCACGCTCAGATTCTGGCTCAATAAATAATTCTTGAATTTCAACGTCTGCTCTTTGCTTGAGGGTTTGAATTTCGAACCCGTCGCGCTATAGCGGATCAGATTGATGTGCAAAAGTTGCAGCTTACCGATGGATTTCACGAAACGCGCCAAGGACTCCGCGTCCTTTTGGCTGTCATTTATTCCACTAAGCATCACGTATTCCAAAAAAACTTTTCGATTAGACAGCTCAAAATATTTCCAGAGTGCTTCTCGAACAGCTTCCAGATTATACTGACGATTGATGGGCATAATCTCACTTCTTTTTTCATCCCTTCCGAAATGCAGTGACAGTGCCAGATTCACTTGTGGAAATTCCTCAGCCATTTTGAGAATTCCTTCCGGAATGCCGGCCGTGGAAACCGAAATGCTCCGCGCGCCGAAACCGAACAACTCCGGATCGATGAGATCATGCAAGCTTCGGCTCACTTCCTTCCAATTGAGGAACGGCTCCCCCATCCCCATGTAGACGACATTGCTCAATACTCCCCCTCTCCTGTATTCAGGGGAGGTGCCCCGTAATCGGGGCGGAGGGGTTGTGAAACCGGAGGGGTTACGGAGGAAGTTTTTCCAGAACAAAACCTGATCCGTGATTTCTTCGGCCGTCAGATTCCGCACGAAACCCATCTGCCCCGTTGAACAAAATTCACATCCCAACGGACAGCCGACTTGCGACGAAACACACACTGACCAAGTGTTTTCAAGCGGAGAAATCAGGACTGCTTCGATGAATTTCCCGTCCTGCAACTTAAAGAGTGCCTTGGCCGATTTTCCATCTTTGGAAACTAATACTTTTTCCACCGAAAAAGACAATACTTCCATCTTTTTGGCCAATTCTTCGCGCAATTCCTTGCTCAGTGTCGTAATTTCTGAAAAGCTCGAAATCCCATCCTGGAAAATGGCTTTTTTGACCTGTTTCAAACGAAATTTCGGCTGATTGTGTTCTTGCAAGAAAACCTCTAATTTTTCAATATCCATAGGTCATAATCTTACTTCAGTCTGGCTGATATTGCAAGGATTGCTAAAATTTTTTATGTGGCAACAAGTTATCAGATGAAATAAAGTACGCCCGCCAAAATGATCATCCCCGTGATGAAAACCACCGCCAACCAGCCAAAAATCCTGACCCAGAGAGGATTGGTTTCGCGCCCCATTATCTTTTTGTCATCGCTCACGATCATAATGGCCGCCAGAAGCGGCAAAGAAATCACGCCATTAAGGAAAGCTGAATAGTATAAAGCGGCAATCGGATTGATGTGGAAAAAGTTCAGAGCCAGTCCGACCAAGATGGAAACTATGATGACCAGATAGAATCCTTTGGCGCGGGAAAATTTTTCTTCCAAGCCTTCGTGCCATTTCATAATTTCAGACAAGGCATAAGCTCCTGAACCGGCCAAGATCGGCACCGCCAGAAGTCCCGTTCCGATGATGCCGAGAGCGAAAAGCAGATAAGCATAATCACCGGCCAACGGCCTGAGCGCCAACGCCGCTTGCTCTGCCGAATCAATATTGAAAATTCCGTTTTTGAACAAGACTTGGGCGGTGGTCACAATGATGAAAAAGAAAACGACATTGGCCAGAACCATGCCGGTTTCCACGTCTGTGCGCATCTTGGCAATCCGATTCACAATCGTACGATCGTCTTTCTGATGCAGGCTACGGAATAGTTTTTTATCCTTCTTGTTCTCTTCCACTTCTTCGGAAGTCTGCCAAAAAAACAGATACGGCGTGATACTTGTCCCAAACACAGCAATGATAGCGAAAAGATATTCCCGATTAAAATGCATTTCAGGAACAACGGCCGCCGCCAGAATCGCATTCCAATCGGGTTTGATGATGATTCCCGTCACCACATAAGCCAGGACAGAAATCGTCAGCCACTTCAAAATTTTGACATATGTATGATAACCAACAAAAACTTCCAGCAGGATAATCATCGCCGCAAACGCGATTGCTGCCAGATAAAAATTTATATTGATGAGCATCTGCAAAGATTTGGCCATCGCCCCGATATCCGCTCCGATGTTTATCACATTGGCCAGGATAAGAATGGACACGATGCCAACCATCACTTTGCGATGATAGTGCTTCTGCAGGACTCCGGCCAAGCCCCGATTAGTGACGATCCCAATCCGCGCGCACGCCTCCTGGATGGCCATCATCATCGGCAAGATCCAAGCCGCCATCCATAAAAGTCCGAGTCCGAATTGCGCTCCCACGGAAGAATAAGTCCCAATGCCGCTCGGATCATCATCTGAGGCCCCCGTAATCACCCCAGGGCCCAAGGCACGGAAAAAATAATACGCCTTCTTCCAAGGATTTTTGATGATTCTTGCGATTTTAACCACTTCTGTTTCCGCGATGAGCCAAGTGCCATCCAGTGCCCGCACCGCGCGCACTTCGCCCCATATCACCAACTTTTTCGCCATAATTAGAGGAATACCGACGCGATGGCGAAATTCAGAGAGGGTAAAAAACTTTTCTTGAGATATTTTTTCGATATTTTTGTTTTCCATTTTTTGTTTTATTGACTTACGCATTCTCCGAGCGCCTCCCACACGTCCTCCGGCACAAAAATTTCCTTATCCGTCGGACTCACTCCGGGATAGATCCAGGCGCTGATAATTTTAATTTTTCCGCCACTTTTATCTTTTTCAGCCATAGACTGATCCGCCTTTGGCGGAAACTTTTCCTTTTTAACTTTTTGATACATCACCCAGATTTCCCGTTTCGTTTTCTTGGCATCCTTCCTCCGCATTACCGCTATCGTTTCGGGCGCAATGCCCTCTTCCGTCCTCTCCGGCCGGCGGATGACATTCTTAATGGCCGTCGGACTAAAACCATATTGCAAAAGTTTGTATTTGGCGTGATTGGTCCAAAAATAGAAGCGATCATTTTTAATAGCGCGGATATCCATTTTCTATTCTATATAATATCACGAATTATGTTTTCTCATCCCCCAACTCGCCTTAGCGCTCACAAAAAAGTCTGAATAATCTCTTCCGCCTTCTTCAGATCTTCGGCATTTCCGATCGGATGCCAAGCACGGGCTGTGTGGATCTTGATCTTATGCTTCGCCGCCATCTTGGCCAAGGTCTGCGGCAAACCGAATTCTACTTTGCCGATCGGCACCAATTCATAATCGAAAAAAGCCCTGTTTAAAACGTATACACCGGTATTGGCCAATTTATGGCGGGAATTTTTCGGTTTCTCAACCACGTCCAGCATCAAGCCTTTGCCGTCATCTTTGATCATCCCGAACGAGCTGGGGTCCGACACACCGTGCCCCATGATGGCCAGATCATATTTGATCATTTCTTCCAGATCTTTCTTGTGATACAGATCGTCCCCCATCATCACCAGAAATTTATCCCTGAGGATGCTTTTGGCCAAATGCAACGCTCCGCCCGTCCCGTTCAAACTGCTTTGAAAGACATAGATGATGCGTCGTCCGCCATAACAATGTTTGAAGTGCGAAATGATATGCATACTGTGATAGCCCACTACGAAAATGATCTCTTTGATCTTTTTCGGCAAGGCATTGAGTTTGTGCTCAAGGATCGGCTTGCCCTTGATTTTGAGCATCGGTTTCGTCGTAGCCACTGTCAGTTTTCCCATTCTTTTTCCGCGTCCAGCGGCGAGGATGACTGCTTGCATAATAGATTTGATGCAAATACACGAATTGATGCGAATGACGCGAATGGGTATTCATTCGCGCATTCGCGTATTTGTGTAAAATTCGCGTATTTGTATTACATTACAACGATATTAACCAACTTCCCTTTCACAAAAATAATTTTCTTGATTTCTTTATCAGCAATATGCTTTTTGATTTTTTCACTCACCAAGGCGATTTCTTTCGCTTCTTCTTCTGATATATCTGCGCTCACTGCCACCATATCCCGCACCTTGCCATTCACTTGCAACACCAAATTGATCTCTTCATCCTTGGTCAGTGTTTCAGAAAACTCCGGCCACTTCTGCAAAAATATCGATTCCTTGTGACCCAGAACTTCTTGGAAAATTTCTTCGGCAATGTGTGGAGCAAATGGAGCAAGAAGAATAATCAATAATTCGTAATCAGTAATGCTTAATTCTTCTTGTTTTTCCATCTCGTTCACGAGTATCATAAGCTGGCTCACTGCCGTATTAAATCTAAAGTTTTCAATATCTTCTCCAACTTTCTTAATGGTTTTATGTATCAGCGAATTTAGTTTTTTATTTTGGTCATTTGGATTTTGAGCTTTATTTGAAATTTGCAATTTGTCATTTGTAATTTTATATTGTATTTTCCAAACTTTCTCCAAAAACCTCCTCACCCCAATAATATTATCCTCATTCCACATCACAGCATCTTCCAAGGGCGCTGCGAAAAGCATATACGCTCGCACTGAGTCAGCGCCGAATTTTTCCACCATTTCGTCCGGATTGATGACATTGCCCTTTGATTTGGACATTTTCTTGCCTTCCTTGTCCAAAACCATCCCTTGATGGCGCAACTTCAAAAACGGTTCATCGAAATCCAAAAGGCCGATCCGATGCATGGCTTTCACAAAAAACCTGGCGAAAAGCAGATGCATATAAGTGTGCTCCGCGCCACCGATATAGACGTCCACCGGCAACCATTTTTTCAATCGCTCCTTGGAACAAAATTCTTTGTCGTTGTGCGCATCCGGATAACGCAAGAAATACCACGAAGAATCAACGAAGGTGTCCATGGTGTCATATTCCGCTGTCCAGCCAGCACCAAAAAAATCTTGCGTCCGTTTTTTCAGCTCCTCGGACTTGGCCAAAGGCGAAGTGCCGGTCGGCACAAAATCGACGTCCATCGGCAATTTCCACGGCAGATGTTCCTCCGGAACCAGATGCGCCTCCCCGTCCGGAGAATAGACGATCGGGATCGGACAGCCCCAATACCTCTGCCTAGAAATGGACCAGTCCCGCAAACGATAATTTGTTATTTTTTCACCAAGCTTTTTTTCTTCCAACCATTCGGCCATTTTTTCCCGCGCATTTTTGGAAGATAATCCAGAATACTCACTGGAATTTATAAGAAATCCGTCTTCCACAAAAGCCTCCATGCTATGCAAGGCTAAATCATGCGAGTCTTTTTGTCTCTTGATTCCCAATCTTTTTATTTCAGAAATTTTATACTCTAATATTTCCCCTGGTTTAAAAGTTGCAAATTCAATCTCATCAATAACATTTCTTATAAGATAATCCTTATCATTTTTATTTTTATCCAGATCGATATAGCATCCGAAGTCTATATGGAAAATACCATTATCAGCCGTATAAATATCAAATCTTTTATCAGGATTTTTTTTTACTTTAAAATTTTCCTCTTCTAAATATTTTATCCACTTATCAAGCTCACCACTTTCTACTTGTAAATCTATATCGTCATGATTTCTGGTAATTTTTCCAAACGCAATATCCAAACCAATTCCGCCATCGAAAACTGCGAGTATCTTTTTCTCTGAAGCATATTGCGCGATTTTTTTAGCGAAACTTAAAACTGCCACAGAAATAGAACTATTAGAATCATCAACGGCGATTACTGCCTTGATTTCCAAATCATATCTCTTCGCAAACTCAAAATCTCGTTCATCATGAGCCGGCACGGCCATCACTGCTCCCGTGCCATATTGCGCCAAAACATAGTCCGCGATGAAAATCGGCACTTCTTTATTATTAAATGGATTAATAGCCTTAATGCCTTGCAATTCCACGCCTGTTTTTTCTTTGGCCTCCATCCGGCTCAGCTCTGTCTTGTTTTTGGCTTGCTCAATATATTTTTCAACTTCAGAAAAATTCTTGATCTCGTTTTTCAGTTCCTGAACTAGCCCATGCTCCGGTGCCAAAACTAAATAAGTCACGCCATATATTGTGTCTATTCTGGTGGTAAAAACCTCAATAAATTGTTTTTGGTTTTTATCATTTTGATTTTGGATTTTATTGGAAATTGGAAATTGGAAATTGGAAATTCCGTTTTCATTTGAAATTTTTATTTCAAATGAAACGGTCACTCCTTCACTTTTTCCGATCCAATTTTTCTGATTCTTTTTGGTATATTCCGGCCAATCAACTTTGTCCAATCCCCCAATTAGTTCTTCGGCAAAATCCGTGATCTTGAAAAACCAGCTCGGTACAGCTCTTTGTTCAATTTCCGTTCCGCAGCGTTCACATTTGCCATCCAACACTTGTTCATTGGCAATCACTGTTTGACAAGAAGAACACCAGTTGGTCTTGGCTGTCTTTTTATATACTAATCCGTTTTTGAAAAATTCCCCGAAGATCCATTGCGTCCATTTATAATATTCCGGATCGCACGTGACCGCGGCTTCGGAAAAATCATAGGCAAAACCGAGTGACTGCATCTGCCGGATATAATTGGCCATGTTTGCCTTGGTCGTTTCCACCGGAGAAATGCCGGTCTTAATGGCATAATTTTCCGCCGGCAGCCCGAAAGCATCAAAGCCTTGCGGATGAAGCACATTAAACCCCTGCAGTTTTTTATAGCGATAAACCACATCGCTGGCCGTATAACTCTCCGTGTGTCCCATATGCAGCCCACTGCCGGACGGATAGGGAAACATGTCTAAAATATAGAATTTCTTCTTGGTTTCATCGTCTTTATCTATCTTAGAATCGCCTTTTTCAAGCCAAAACTTCTGCCATTTGGCCTCAATTTCCTTCGGGTTATATTTGGCGTTTTCTTCCATAAAAGTCCCTAAGTTTGTCTACTTTTCTATTTTACCCCACTTAGCCACCTTTTTCAAGTAAACCGAGGTAAGTACCTATGTAAGGAGATATGTAAGTACATAAAAAAATCGCGAAGCTCGAAAGCTTCACGACCCAAGCATTCCTTTATTATATTTTTACAGATCCGTCCCGGAATAAGACAGATTCAAACTCTTATTGATGAGCGGAAAATCCGGCACGATGTTGCCGGGACCCATGATGCCAAAAAGCGCCCAATTGCAAAAAGATGGATCACGTGGAGCGCACCGACCAATCACGCCATTTTTGATCTGCAAAGCGCACAGAAGTTCTCCGCGCCAAGATTCCACGGCACCGAGAGCAAAACCATCGCGCGTTTCACATTTCTCAATAATATTCCCTTCCTCCATTTTTTCTACCAGAGTCTTAATCAGGACTATTGATTGTTCAATCTCCTTGGTCCGCATCCGGTAACGCGCGAAAACATCTTTGCTTTTTTTGGTTATCACTTTAATTGGAAATTCTCCGTAGGAAGCATACGGGTGATCACGCCGGACATCGCGATTGATCTTGGACGCCCGCGCCGCGGGTCCGACCGCGCCAAAAGCTTCGGCCGCCTCTTTAGACAATTCCCCCGTATACTGCAAGCGATCCAAAAAGCCTTCGCTGTCGAGCGCGATGATAGTGATTTTTTCCATTTCTCTCCACGCCGCTTCCGACACGCTTAATATTTTTTTCAAATCTGTTTCGACAATATCATATTTGACTCCACCAGGCACGATCATTCCCCGCCAAAACCGATTGCCACAGATGTCTTGTGACAGACGCATCATTCTTTCTTTGATGCGCCATCCATTGGCCACGATGAAACTGTAGCCCGTGCCCATTCCGCCGATATTGGCCAAGTCATGGATATGCATCGTGATCCGTTCACACTCAGTCAAAATAGCGCGCAGTTGAAGGGCGCGGCGCGGCACCGCGCAATCGCAGATTTTTTCCACCGCCTGAGAATAGGCCAAAGCATACGAAGCCGCGGCATCGCCCGAAATCCTTTCGATGAACGGCAAAGTCTCTAAGATATTTTTGCCTTCCACCAATTTTTCCACGCCCTTATGCGTGAAGAATAATTTACCTTCCAAAGTCAAGATTCTTTCCCCCGCCACATTGAAGCGAAAATGTCCCGGTTCGATGATGCCGGCATGGATCGGTCCGACGGGAATCTCAAAAATTCCTTCGCCTGTTACGTGATGCATCGGATAAGGCACGCTGTCTTTTTTCAGTTTCGTGTTCCACAAAAAATCCTTGCATAACGGATGAGTGTCTTCCGGTATGTTTTCATGATGCACCAAACGGCGCAGATCCGGATGACCCATGGGCGTCACGCCGAACATATCGCGCAAATATCTTTCATACCAATGGGCGGCCATGATAGTTCTGGTAAGCGACGGGTATTGCGGATCCGAAGCCGGAATTTCGGCTGAAATTTTCAACCATTTCTTTTCGGCAGGAATGCTGAAAACAACGTGCACTCCAAAGCTGTCGCTTTCTCTCCGATCATCCGTACCGAACATATGCGATAACGGAAATCCATGTTCTTTGAAAAGCACTGTCGCCACTTTGGCCAGATCCTCACGCGAAGCCTGAACCTCTATCAAATCATTTTTTTCCGCTCTCGGTATCAGCTCTTCTCCAAATTTTTTGATAATTTCTTGAATATTCATAAGCCCTTTTCAAAACCAATTAATAAATAAAAGTTTTCACGATATTGCCGATCACCTTCATCGCCATAGGCGTCGTGAACCACCAAGCCAAGAACACCACTGTAGCCAATTCGACCGTCATTATCGTATGTGTCACATTCCAACGCTCCCTTGCCGCGCCGGAGCTCGTAGAGCGTAGGCGGGTCACTTCTTTTGCCCCTTCCTCGTCAGTCGTAAAAATCATTTCCATGCTGAGTGACAGCATCGCATACGCGATGATACCCAGAGCAATGAAGAGCAAGATGGCCACCAGCGGATGTTGGATGATCGCTTGCGAAAACATCGCGTATTCACTGACAAACATTGCTGACGGCGGGATCGCCACGATCGCCACGATACCGGTCAAAAATAGGATACTGGTATATTTCGCTTCGGCAAACATATTTTTTATCTTGGAGATCTTAGTGGTTTTCCAACGGATCAAAATTTCGCCCGCCCCGAAAAACAAAGCTGATTTGGTGAAAGTGTGAGCGATCATATGCATCACCGCCGCCACTGCTCCGAGCGGCGGCATGCCTAACGAAAAAAGCATGAGACCCATATGTTCAATGCTGGAATAGGCCAGCATTCTTTTATAATTGACTTGGATAAGCATCATAAGCGCACTCAGCACCACTGAAAAAAATCCAAAAATCAAAAACAAATGATTGGTCCAAGAAGATCCCAGAAAAGCGCTGTCAGTGATGAATTTGAAACGCAAAATGGCATAGAGTGCAACATTCAAAAGCACGGCGGAAAAAATGGCCGAGATGGGTGACGGCGCTTTGCTGTGCGCATCCGGCAGCCAAGTATGCATCGGCGCCAATCCGACCTTAGTGCCAAAACCGATAAACAGGAAAACGAACGCCAGTTTAACGATATTGGCCGGAATGACCGCGGCATTTTCCGCTAATTTGTCCAAAAGAAAAATATTGCCTTCCATCACTCCACCCACATGCGCACCATAACTCAAAAGCAAAATACCCAAAAGACCTAAGCTGATACCCGTCGAACAAAGGATCATATATTTCCACGCCGCTTCCATGCTGGTTTTTCGACGATAGAGCCCCACTAGAAAAGTGGAAAAAAGCGTCGTCCCTTCCAAAGCCAACCAAAGAAGAAGGACGTTGTTGGCCAAAACCGCTACCAACATACACAAGGTAAACAGATGGAAAAGCGCGAAATACATCTTATACTGCAAAAATGTAATGATTTTCTCCGCATATTCATGCCCGATATAACGCACACTGATGATCGAAGCGAAGATATAGACACACGCGATGAGCACAGTCATAAGCGCTGAAAAACTATCCATCCGCAGCCACGCGTTCAGAAAGCCTCTTTCAAAACTGAAAAGGAATGGCACCGCATAAAAAATCATCGCCAAAAAACCGAACAAGGAAAAGGACAAGTTGCCCAAGCGCGCGGTTTTTTCGTTCTTTGACGCCATCGTCCAAACAGTCGCTAAGATGGATGGAATGGCTAGAAAAATCGGATTCATAAAAAATTAGATTAAGAAAAATATATTATTCCGTCAGTCCGCGCAGATCATCCGTGTCCGTGCTGCCATACAGCTGACTGATCTGTGAACTCAATATCGCTAAAATATACGCAGTCGCCACCGTCACCGCGAAAATTCCAAATTCGATGACAATCGGAAGGGAACCGACCGTGGCCAGAACAAAAACCGCGATGCCGTTTTCAATGATGAGCAGTCCCACAATCTGAGAAAAAATATTGCGCTTGATGATCATCATCGTAATCCCCAAAACTATCAGTGTCACCGAAGCATATAGCAGTGAGTTCCATTTGACCAAGCCCGTAATAGAAATGTTCCGCAAAGTGAAATAGGTCAGGATCATAAGAAAAACAGCCAAAAAATAGCTTTTTCCCGGACGGAGAAAAGAGGGCAGATTTGTCAGGCTCCTTTTGGCATGGCTCGATCGATTGATGACATACGGCACAGCCATTGTTTTCGTGATGATAGTGAAAATAGCAAACAGCCACAGATGCGCCCTTTCCTCTTCCGCCACCAATGGAAGCAGACTCAGAGCCAAGGCCGCGATGGCCAAAGAAGAAAATGCATAATAACGCAAAATCGCTTTCAAACGCACTCGCCCAAAGAGGAGCACTACGCACACCACCGCCAAAAGAGAAAAGAGCGCGTTGTATTGCAAGGACATTTCTCCGAAATTCATAAGGAGTGCCGTGATCATTCCTAAAAATGCCACGACATATGCGATAGAGAAATATTCCGACATCCGATAGAACCGCATCTTGGCCATAACCGATTCGAGAAAAGCCAGACCCATCATCGCTGAAATGACCTTTGCGGTGCTGAGCAAAAGTCCCATTCCCAACGCCCCCATTCCCATTGTGTGCGCCCCGACCAGTGACATCGGGAAGATAAAATTAGCGATGAGCAATGAAAAAACCACTAGCTTTATGGAATACGCGTATTCCAAAAGGGCTAAATATTTTCCGCTATATTCCAATATCATCGCTTCATGCACCATGGTCAGCTCCAAATGGGTGGCCGGATTATCCACAGGATAGCGCGCGTTTTCCGCCAAAGCCACCAAGACAAGGGCAATAACAGTCAAAATCAGATATGGCTGGAATCCGACTTGCGCGCCCAACATACCATCCAGCGTGGATTGTTTAGTAATGAAACTGACAGTGGCAAAAATCATAATGACGACCGGCTCGATGAGCGCCGCAATAGTCATTTCCCGGCTGGATCCCATCCCGCCAAAAGCGCTGCCCGCATCCAATCCGCCTAGTACCAAAAAGATTGAGCCGACTGCCAACACCCCCGCCACCACCAAAAAATCACTGAGTGATGCCAACGCGGCGCCTGTAAAAACAAGCGGGACGATAGCCGCCAAAAAAACCACACTGCCGAAAACAACGAACGGCACCGCGCGCCATATCCACGAAACCGTTTCAGATATCACCATTTCTTTTTTGAGCAGCGTCGCCACAGTGACATAGGACAAAAAAGGCGAAGCGCCATCTCGGCCTTGCAAACGCGCCTTTAAAAATTTCACCAGACCCGTGGCATATGGCGCGATAGCTAGGACAAAAACGATTTGGATCAGAGTGGCGATTATCGGATTCATAAAGCAAAAATTAGAGTGATAGTTAGAGCCAAAAGCAAGAATAAGATATAATATTGGATGCGCCCGTTTTGGATGCAACGGATTTTTTTCGCCGCGCTGAGCAAACTTTTCGCAATCGGAGCATACAAAACATCATTCCAACTCGGACGGATAGACAGGCGGAAATTATATTTTCTGATCCACGGATTCGTCCCTACAATCGCTTCCGATTGCATCACTTTCCGGCGGCCGATGAAAGTCAGGAAAAAAAATCTGATAGGCGCAGAAAAAGCCGTAGCACTGTATTGCATTGTCACGTCGATTGCTTGCCCACAATCCCAAGTATGATAAAATCTTTCCTTGTCATTAGTCAGAACGATTTTTTGCATAGCATACACCGCCAAACTGAAAAGTATGATTGCACCACTGACGGCCAAGGAAGATATGTTCATCAGTGGCAAGCTAGCTGCAGGAACCGCGCCAGTTGCCGCCGTTTGAATATGCGTTGCAATATCAGTAATGAAAAATTTGGCAAAAATTCCCAAGGCCACCACGCCCGCGCCCAAGCATAGAACAGGCGCGATCAAAAGACCGTCCGCCTTCTCTTCCCTTTTTTCCATATGAGTGTTATGCGGCAAGCCCAGCATAGATAAGCTGAAAACCTTTATCATCGCAAATATCGCCAACCCGCTCACCATCGCCACCGCGGACAGGATGGCCAGAAGCATCACTATGGTTCCCGCCCCCAGACTTTTTTCACCCAGAAGTAATATGATATTTTGGATGAGCCCCCACTCGCCATAGAAAGTCGCGAACAATGGCAAAGGCAAGGATCCTAAAATGGCCAGAAGGAAAGCCAAGCTGAAAATCGGCATCAGTTTGGCTAGGCCGCCCATCATCTCCAAACTTTTAGTATGCACCCTGCTAATAACTATTCCACTGCTGAGAAAAAGCGCGGTCTTGAACAATGCGTGACTCACAGCGTGAAAAATGGCAAAGGCAAAAAGAGCATAAACGATGGCTTGATATTTTCCGAAAACCGAAAGATAAACGGCCAAGCCCAGCATGATGAAAATGATTCCCATATTTTCGATACTACTATAAGCCAAAGCTTTTTTCATATCCCTTTCCACCGCGGCATATAACGCCCCGACTACGCCGGAGAGAAGACCCAGTGACAGGACGACCAATCCCGCCCAGCTGGGAATACGCGCCATACCCAGACTAACCATAATGAACCCATACACGGCAATTTTCAACATCAAACCGCTCATCATCGCCGAAATGTTGCTCGGGGCTTGCGGATGCGCCTCCGGCAGCCATATGTGGAACGGCACCAGCCCCGCTTTCGACCCGAAACCGAAAACAAAAAGCAAAAACGCCAAAGCGGCCATGGCCGGAGAAAGATTTTCCGAGGCACTGCGGATATGGCTAAGGTCATATGAAAATGATCCGCCGCCCAAGATCAAAAAACCTCCCAAAATGGCTGACGCGCCCAAATGCGTCATAATGAAGTATAAAAACGCTGCTTTGATCGATTCATGCTTCCTATCCGAAAAGACCAAGAAGAAAGAAGTGATTGACATCACTTCCCAGAAAAATAAGAAAGCGAAAGTGTTATTGGCGATCAGAACGCCTTGCATCCCTAGGACAAAAAAAGCCATCAAAAATTGCACCATCCGCGGATCATATTCTTCCTTATATAATTCCAAATAACGCAAACTATAGACACCTACTAAAACAGAAACACCACTGATGACTAGGAAAAAAATAGCCGACAAAAAATCAAGTCTCGGCGCGAATTGGAAAAACCAATCAAAATGAGCCAAGCTGAAATTATCACCAGCGTTATTCAGAAAATATCCAAGGGCGGACAAAAAACCGACCACATTGGAAAAGATAAAAAGATATGCCCCCTTCTTAAATGACTGGCCGAAGAACGCCAAAACGGCGGACAAAGCCAGTCCGCAAAAATAAACCCCCATACCGATTAGGATATATTTTTCCAACATAGATTATTTGATTTTATGATTTTGGAGAGCCGCCAGCACTCCGCGCAGGATCTCTGTCGGCGTCGGCGGATCGCCGGGAATGCAAACGTGCACCGGAATGACTTTGTCCACTCCGCCGACCACGGCATAAGAATCCTTCCAAATTCCGCCATCGATCGCGCCGTCACCGACCGCCGCTACGATCACTGGATGCGGCGCGGCTTCATAAGTCGTGAGCAAAGCTCTTTCCAAATTACGTGTCACCGGTCCCGTGACAAAAAGCATATCGGCGTGCCGCGGCGAAGCTACGAAATTCAAGCCGAAGCGGTCAATGTCATAATAGGCATTGGTGAGCGCGGTAAGTTCGATCTCTTCCGCATTATTTGAGCCGGCATCCACCGCTCGGATATGCAATGACCGGCCACCGTACAAATTATTTATAATTTCTTTCACTTCCTGACCGACTTCCTCAAATTCAAAATCCCTTTCAGTCGGAAAAAAATCACCTCTTTTTTCAGTGACTTTTTTTCCCAAAAATAAAGTGTCCAGCAATTTAAAAATTTTCATAACAATAACGTCCCTAAAACAAACAAAAAAACGGAATTACCCGAAGTTAAAATAAAAGATATATTAAGTTTCAACAAATACTATCCTACTCTCCTGGCTGGATTTGTCAACCTGTGGATTACTTTTCCTATTCCACCGTTTCCATTTTCATCGTGTTCTGATCGACCACCACTGCCATAGAGTTCATATATCCGATTTTTTGAGAGCAAAAAATTTCCGCGTGCTTTTTGTTAAGTTCGACTAAAAGATTGGTCTTGCTTTTCATAGACCTGTCTTATATCAAATTAACTAGATTGATTCCGCTTTCAGGAGGCTAAGCCTCCCTTTTGGAGGCTTAGCCTCCAATGTTTGCTGCACGGAATAAGTTAAATTGGTATTAGTTTATCTTCATGCCATTCCTAGTGTAATGCTTCTGCGCCACGCGGATGCGCGCCGATTCTTTCTGGATGGCCGCCGCCACTTGTGCATATTCATTTTCATCCATCGAAATAGCGCTCTTTTTCAATTCTTCCGCTCGCGCTCGCGCTTCTTCCGCGCGCTTCAGATCAATTTCTTCCGCCCGTTCCGCCGTGTCTGCCAAGACCGTCAGAACATTTTCATTGAATTCAATAAAGCCACCGGACACCACCAGACTCGTTTCTTCCTCACCCTCCTGCTTTTTCGTCTTCAGAACAATTTCCCCCGACTCAAGCGAGGCGATGTATGGCCGGTGATTGGCCAGAATTGTCACTTCACCTTCCGTTACCGGCAAAGTCACCTGAGATACCTCGGACTCAAAAACGGTTTTCTCAGGCGTAATGATTTTGAATTTGATTAATGAACCAGACATATAAAAGTTAAGTTGCTTAAGTTACTTAAGAATCTTAGGTTACTTAGAAATCTCCTCCAAACTGCCTTTCATATAAAACTCTTGCTCCGGAATTTCATCATAAGCGCCTTCCAAAATCATCTTGAACGACTTGATCGTGTCAGCCAGTTTTACATATTTGCCAGGGGTGCCGGTGAATTGTTCAGCCACGAAAAATGGTTGTGACAAGAACTTCTGGACTTTACGCGCTCGCGCCACAATCACGCGATCTTCGTCTGACAATTCTTCCATGCCCAAAATGGCAATGATATCTTGTAAGTCTTTGTATCTCTGCAAAACTTTCTGCACGCCGCGCGCCACGTTGTAATGTTCTTCGCCCACAATTTTCGGATCCAAAATTGTGGAAGAAGAGTCCAATGGATCCACGGCCGGATAAATTCCAAGTTCAGAGAGACCACGAGACAACACCACTGTTGAATCAAGATGTCCGAAAGTGGTGGCAGGCGCTGGATCGGTGAGATCGTCCGCCGGCACATACACCGCTTGCACGGATGTGACTGAACCTTTCTTAGTCGAAGTGATGCGCTCTTGCAAGCGTCCCATTTCCTCCGCCAAAGTCGGCTGATAACCCACGGCTGATGGAATACGCCCGAGAAGTGCAGACACTTCCGAGCCGGCCTGCGTGAAACGGAAAATGTTATCCACAAAGAACAGCACGTCCTTGCCTTCCGTGTCACGGAAATATTCCGCCATCGTGAGTGCTGACAAAGCGATGCGTTGTCTCGCTCCCGGCGGTTCATTCATCTGACCGAAAACAAGTGCAGTTTTATCCAGCACGCCTGATTCTTTCATTTCATGATACAAGTCATTGCCTTCGCGGGTTCGTTCTCCCACACCAGCAAAAATAGAATAGCCGCCATGCACGGCCGCAATGTTTCGAATGAGTTCTTGAATAACCACCGTCTTGCCCACGCCTGCACCACCGAACAGTCCCACTTTTCCACCTTTCACAAAAGGACAGATAAGGTCGATAACCTTGATGCCGGTTTCCAAAATTTCCGCTTGCGTCGATTGGTCTTCGAATCTCGGCGCGTCTCTGTGAATCGGATCTCTTCTTTCCATTTTAATCGGTGTGTCAATTCCATCAATCGTTTCGCCTAAAAGATTAAACATCCGTCCCAAAACGCCCGCCCCCACCGGCACCGAAATTGCCGCGCCCGTATCCGTCACTTCCATCCCGCGCCGCAGGCCATCCGTCGAACCCATCGCCACCGCCCGCACCTTGTTCCCGCCAGTGTGCTGATGAGTTTCTAAGACCAGCTTGCTGGTCGCACCCGCCGATGAGGCGGGAAGTTTTATCTCGAGTGCGTCATAAATCTTCGGCAGCCCATCCGCGAATTCCACATCGACCACCGGCCCAATGATCTGTGTGATTTTTCCTTTGTTCATAATATTATATTATATAAATTTAAACTTATTTATTAACTTACTAATAATACTCAATATTCAATGTTCAATATCCATTCAATAAATAATATCTCAATATTTAATCAAATACATTGAATATTAATTTATTGGATATTGAATGAGTATTGGTTATTGAATATTGATTATTAAAAATTTACTGTTTTTCCCTTTATTTCAGTCATTTTTCCCTTATGACAATTCAACTCTTGACTTTTTGGTGATTTTGGAGTATAATACGGGGTTGTAATAAATCAAGGTATTTTATCCAACAAACCATTTCTTTCAAAATAAGGAGCTTGTCATGAAAAATGTTCCCACTTTTATTTTAAGTATTGGCGCTATTTTATCCTACTTGCTCGTAATTTTAATGATAGGAGTTGTAGCAAGCGTTCTTTCAAAAGAACCTGCCTCTATATCCACTCATGTTCTAGCAATTTCATCGCTAGCAGGAGGAGTTAACGCTTTTACTGGGACAATCCTGTCTATCGTCGTGGCTCAAAGAGTAGCTCAAAGAGAAAAAATATTATAACCTACTATTCAGGATTACCGTTCTTTTGCCTCTCCCAAGTCGTCACTTTCTATCTACATAGATCGTGACGATTTTTTTTCCAAAATTTTCCAAAGAACTGTCAGAACCACTGATTCTCACATGATCATCCTGATTGCACGTGAATTTAAAATTCAGTGCAATCACGTGGTCTCATGTGCGAATCAGCGGTTCTGACTAACTTTCCAGCGCCGCTCTCCCCGCTGAAATTTCCGCAATCTCTTGTGTAATCTTGCCTTGCCGGATCTGATTGAACACAAATGTCAGACTGTTTTTCATTTCCCCGGCCGCGTCTGTGGCGTTGCGCATGGCCAGCATTCTGGATGATTCTTTGGACGCGTTGGATTCCAAAATGGCGTGATAGATCTGCATCTCAATCAGGCGCGGGAAAATATATTCCAAAACCAAGTTCGGGGTCGGTTCCACTTTATATTCCGAATGCACATCTTTCAAGCCATACTCCTTGGCTAGAATGTCCATCTCCGCAATCTGCTTTTCCAAGTCGATCTTGGAAATCGGCAGAAGCTGCCTCACTTTGGCCTGCTGACTCATCGCCGATACATAATCCGTATAGAAAATCACCACCTTGTCATATTTTTTGGCCAGATAATCATCAATGACCATTTTGCCCACCACTATCACATCATCCACTTTGGGCAGATAGGACAATTCATTGAACGAGGCCACGATATTTTTACCAGTGCGTCGCACCACGTTCTCGCCTTTTTTACCGATGGTGATGAAATCAATTTCGATGTTTT
>Ga0172380_10000541_pt1 | contig 72473 bp, 94 predicted proteins | sample Leawe162metaG_FD_119747 | JGI IMG/M metagenome (GOLD analysis project Ga0172380, IMG submission 119747) | Leachate microbial communities from a municipal landfill in Southern Ontario, Canada - Leachate well 162 metaG | ecosystem: Engineered > Solid waste > Landfill > Unclassified | place... | reverse complement strand
TCGAGGACCCGTTGCTGGAGCCCATGAAGGTGAGCGGCAGCTTCAACCGCAGCCAGTGGGAAGCAAGGTATGACAGGAACGGCTACAGACTAGTATCCTCCGCGAATGAGCCTCTGATAGGCGCAGCCACCACATTCGACTACGTCAAACCCACCGTGAGGATCGAGCAGAACGTCGCCTCCCTGGGGCTCTCCACGTTCTCCACGATGGTCAACACGGTCAACGGGTCCATCCTCTGGGGATGTCCCGTGAGGACGATCAAGCTGACGAACGCCCCTTGGTCCCGCAAAGTGTACGGCACGTGCAATTTCTACTATACCAGGACGTTCGAGTTCGAGGTGGACTTTTACAACCAGGACAAAAACGGCAATATCATAGGCCACGACCGTGAGGTGGCAGACTCTGGGAGCATGTGCCTGAGAGGCACCTGGATCACCGACTCTAGCAGCTCCTTCTACGGCATGTGGAAGGACCTGTCCAGCGTCCATACTACCACCCCCGCCACTGTTGGGACGGTCGGCCAGGAGCAGTTCGCCGCCTACAAGAGCATGGACAACGAGCACTGCAAGGTAGCTCTCGACGGGTACGGCAGACCCGCCAACGCCTCGCTGGTCCCGATCGGGTTCTCTGGGGCTCCGGCCACCAAGGTGTGCCAGTACTACCGCGAGAGCAACTTCCTCCTGCTGGGAATCCCGACGACTTTCTAGGAGAGAGAGAGATGAGTGGAGAAGCTAAGCTGCAGCTCAGCCTGCAGATCGACAAGTTTGACACCACCGGGCTCATCCCGATCGTCACCTTTCGCAGCTACCCGACCCAGTTCACCGCCACGGTGACGGGTGCTAAGGGTCCTGCCCCGGGCGCTTTCGCCGTGTCCGTCCACGGGACTGACGTGGACTTCTCCGAGCTGGCTACACCAGGACTGTGCCGGATCTACAACCAGGACCCGACGAACTACGTCTCCTACGGGATAGCCGACCCCGAGACGGACAAGTTCTACCCCCTGGGAGAGATCCTGCCCGGCGAGTTCTACCTGATGAGGCTCAGCCGGCTGCTGGGGCAAGAGTACGCCCAGGCTGGCACGGGAACGGGCACGACAGGCGCAGTGACGAACACCATGAGGTTCATGGCCGACACTGCCCCGTGCAACGTGGTAGTCGAAGCGTTCGAGGCATGACCTGACACGAGGAGCGAACCCGTGAGCGACCAACTTCCTGCTGAGGCGAGACTCGTCCTGGCCCCCCAAGCACTGAGCATGGTGACGGTGGTGGAGACAGTCTACCACCAGCCTGCCGGGCTCTCCCCAGTCACCGTGCTGGGGGACTCCTCCAGATTCCACCGGGAGCTGAAGTCCAACGAGCAGCACTACGAGCGGCATCGAGTCGCCACGGAGGAGTGGAAGCAGCTAGACACTGGGTGGGTAGACTCCGTCGGGATGCTGCTGGTCAAGAACGAGGAAGGGCAGTTCCCTGTCGTTCCCACCGAGGAGTATAAGGCCGAAGTGATGAGCCGAGTACTCCAGCTCTCCTTCGACGCTGGTAAGGTAGTTCACATCCTGGTGCTCCCTGGGGAGACGATCCGGTTCACCCCGAAGGACGCCAAGATGATCTACGTCAACTGCGCTCATGAGACCGCCCGATACACAGTCGCAGCCCTGCCGGAGTAACTGCTGGTGCCTGACCACATCTACATCCTGTCCGAAGACGATCGTGACGACATCCGCCGGCTGCTGGCGGCGCATCGCTCTACGTCGATCAGGCACGGCAGCCCGGAGACGATGCTGGGCACGCCCGAAGTCTACGTGGCCAGGATACAGGACGGTGAGATCGAGGCACTCACTGAGGGGACTGGGGAGGGCGAATACGACCACCCAGGGTTCAAGTCTTGCGAGGTCTACCAAATCGTTTACGACTCGGACAATACTCGCTACGACCTCATCCCCATCAGCGGTGCCGACAAGCTGGTCTTCAACATCAGCGGCACCGGGATCAGCGACTCCTGGTTCCTGGTCGTGGCCGACAAGCGGGGGAACTGGATCGCCGTCACCGGGGGAGCTAGTACCGCTGAGGATCACGAGTGGGGAGACCTGACCGCTGACCTAGAGTATGGGGACACCGTGGGAGTAACCGTCAACCTGGACGAAGGGGGAACCCGATCAAACGTGCTCCCCTCCAAGCTGCTGCCGTCCGGGTACAAGTGGTCCAGCGGTGACAAAGTCCTCGTCGCCAAGATGGCCAGCAAGTACTACGCCTTGCAGGGCCCCTGTCCTACAGAGATCGCAGGGACAGGCACCGGAGCATGACGTTTCCCTCATCCGACGTCCCGTTCGGCCTCTGCATCGGGGCGTGCTGCACCCAGCCCACTCCCCTGTCTGACTGCGAGGACGAGGCGTGCATTGACGGGAAGATACCAGAGTGCTGGGAGGTGACGATCGCTGGGTCTGGTCTGATGATCGACGGAGTGTCGATCAATGGGACCTACTCGCTAAAGAACATGGAGATTGATGCAGCAGACCACGGTCAGTCTACAGACCCACTCATGAATCCCGCTAGTGCGCAGTGCGGATGGCACTACCTAAGGTTCTGCGAGTCAGACGATCCAAAGGGATGCTTCTATCTGATGCTGGGTATCGGGTCTGGTGAGGCCTGGTTGAAAGTCTACAACCTGAATAACATCTGTTACTCGCCGAGAGCCACGCTTACCTCATTTTCAGTCGCTATCGAGAACCCGGTGGACTGTGTGAACGGTTCGCTGGTCTTAGATGCTGATCTGGTTGGGCACACTGGAACCGCGACGATCACGGCAACCGACTCCTGTGGAAGCAACTACTACGACTACTACACGGCCTATGGTGCCTTTCTAGACCCACCGACTTGTGGTCATTGGTACGAGAATCTCGACCCCTGCTGGCCTCCAACGTGGTGCAGTAGTAATTTCGGTTGCACTGCGGAAGGCACTGATTACTGCACTCGACCCGCTTACTGTCTTCCTGGCTCATTGATCGTCACTATCTCAAATACTGTTCTTACGACTGGCAGTCCATGCGGTGAAGAGGAGACGATCAATGGAGAGTACGAAGTTCCATTCGTCAGGTCACTCGAACGTTATCAATATCGTGGAACATTCTGCGATATGCCACTTATTATTTACTTAAATCCTAGATCGTTTGGTAGCAATGAGTGGTCCGGACGTGATCTAGTCCTCCTTGCAGGTGAGTCAGCAGAAATCTTCCAATCTTCAATCGACGGAGAACGTCTAATTCCCGATGTGTCCTACGAGAGTTGGGCTAACTTTTCAAGGACAATGTATTGGCATTTCCTAAGTTGGAGTGTTGGTAGCTGTGAAGAACAGTACAACAAGTTCTCGATCTACTTCGATGATTATGTGGTGTCCCCAGGCACATACTGGGAGCCGGACATATATGATGACGTAAACGAGTGTGAAACGATCGGAATGACAATCACGTCGGGGGACTCCTGCGTCGTCCCGACCGGAGGTTACACTCCTCCACCTCCCAAGGAGACATGCACGGCGTGTGGAAGCAGCGAGGCTGCAAAATGCTGGCGTGCTACGTTCACCGGTTCATCGACTGAACTGTACAACGGAAGGTCTGTCAACCTCCTTGACTTGCAATTGCCTCCGGACTGGGACCCAGATACATCATGCGTCTGGGAACAGGAGTACTACTGCTCGTTCGGCGAGTGCTTCACTGCACAGTTGAGCATCACAGAAGACAGTGGGACTGCGACGATCAACCTGAGGCTGGTTGGCGACCCCACCAACCTGACGGACCCAGGGATCATCGCAGAGTTCGAGGACGACTTCGCGGCCCCGATTGACTGCAACACTGGGTCGTTCGAGCTACCAGAGATCACGGCAGGTGGTGGTACTGCCACTGTGACGGCCTACGCTAACGCGAACTGCGAACAGTATTGGGATGGCGGGTGGAGGTGCAGTCTCAGTGGGGTGGGGCACTCATGCAAGGGTTGCCAACCCAACAAGCTCATGGTCCACATCTCCAACACCGTCGTGGGTTCGCCGGAGGACTGCGAACTAGACGGCTATTATGAGATCACACGGTGGAACAGTCCGTGTGAATACCATGAGACTTTTGAAATCTGCGGAGTCAACGTCACCATCCGATATCAGATCGGCAAGTACCTGAGCGGTGGGTGGTGGGACTACCTAGCTGACGATCCTGGATATGACTGCCTCTCTATAACGTGCGAAGGTTCCCCCTACGCCCTCGCATGGGTAAACATCACGAAGGGATCACGCGGAGAGTGCAGTGACGTATCCTGGGGGTCATGGTCCTGGTGCGAGTATTTCGATTGTGAGTTTGACTCAGACACGGCTGTCTGGCTCGGCAATACCTTACCTATCGCCATCATCCAAGCACTGGGTGTTGGACTCTCAGTTGCTCCGAGTGGAGAATCCTGTACATGATCGAGTGCGTGTTGAAACAGACAGGCGAGAGGACGTTCCAATGCCAGACAGAAGGCTGTGGACGGATCATCACGTCGAACTGGACCGGCCCGGTCGAGCAGATGCACTACCGGTGCAAGATAGGCGGAGGGATGCCCGTTGCAGCGACACGACCTCTCCCGAAGATGACGGAAGAGCAGACGAAGGAACTAGATGAAGGCGCGAAGGTGCTCGGACTACGTGCAGCCGACGTCATGCACTGGGGCCAGGCGATCTTCAGGTGGAACAAGGCTGGTCGACCAGTGCGAACGCAGGAGGAGGTCGACGCGATCGTGGCGATCTGCCAGTCCAACGAGTGCGGGAAGTATCTCGCCGAATGGGGTGGAAGATGCAAGCTGTGCGGGTGCCGAGTGAACTCAGGCACGATCCCGCTGACGAACAAGGCGAAGATGGCCACCGAGCACTGCACCTACAAGGAGCCGAGGTGGTAGGCGTGGGACCAGGCACGGAGCTGAAGCGGCTGCTGTCCAAGGTGGGAATCTACTCTAAGGACGGATGTAGCTGTGACCAGAGAGCGATGGTGATGGACGAGGAGGGGCCGGACTGGTGCGCAGAGCATGTCGCCGTGATCGTGGGGTGGTTAGAAGAGGAGGCTAAAGCCAGGGGTCTACCCTTCGAGAGATACTCGGTGACGGGGATAGTCTACCTGGCGATATACCTGGCGAGGCGTAAGGAGCGAATCTTATGCAGTGGTCCTACGGAGTCGTGACCTGCTCACAAAGGCTGAGTACCCTGCTGCCAAGGACTTTGAAGTCACTGGCAGAGGCTGGGTTCGATTCCCCTAGGCTGTTCGTCGACGGGCCGGGTGAAGTCCCCTCGTCGACGCTAGAGATCACGAGGAGGTCCCGGCCAGTCGGCGCGTTTGGCAACTGGGCCCTGGCCGCTTGGGAACTGTACATCCTAGAGCCTAGGGCTCAGCGATACGCCGTCTTCCAGGATGATCTGGTGGCCTGCCGCAGCCTCCGGGAGTACCTAGAGCAGGCCGAGTACCCTGCCAACAGCTACCTCAACCTGTTCACCTTCTTCACCAACGAGAAGAAGGTGAAGGACCAGCCCAAGGGATGGGTGAAGTCTGACCAGCTGGGGAGAGGCGCAGTGGCCCTCGTGTTTGACCATCAAGCGATGTTCTCCCTGCTGACCAGCCCGATCATGTCTGTCAAACCTCAGCTGCGCAACGGCAACCAGAACATCGACGGGGCCATACAGCAGGGGCTGGTGGTCGAGTCGAAGTTCACCGAGTACGTCCATAACCCCAGCCTGGTGCAGCACGTCGGGAAGACTACCAGCATCGGCAAAGACTCATCCGGCAGGCTGCACCCGAAGTACTACATTCAGGACGCCAGAACATTTCCAGGCGAGCAGTTCGACGCCCTCACCCTGCTGGAGAAGAGATGCTAGACAAGCGAGCGAGCTACACGTCTGCCGACTCCCTGCCTCTGAAGCTGCTGATGCTGGAGGACCCAGGGAGACTGAGGCCAGTGCATGTGCAGTGGATGCCCACGAACCGATGCAACCTGAGCTGCAAGTTCTGCTCGTGCTCCGAGCGAGACAAGAGCCTTGAGATGCCGATCGACCCTGCGATCTCCGTCATCCGGAAGTTCTCGGAGATGGGCTGCGAGGCAGTGACCATCACCGGCGGAGGCGAGCCTCTGTGCCACCCCCACCTGCCAGAGATGGTGGACGAGTTCTGCAGGCATGGAGTCAAGGTCGGCCTGGTGACGAACGGGCTGCTGCTTCCTAGAGTGCCGGTGGAGACTCTTCGTAAGTTGACCTGGTGCAGGATCAGCCACGGGGACGACCGGAGGTTCACCCTTCAGTACAGGGAGTCTCTGAGGACAGTCGTAGGGTCTGCCAGTTCGGTTGACTGGGCCTTCAGCTACGTGATAGGCGGCCAGCCTGACTATGCCAGCATACGCGAGATAGTGGAGTTCGCCAACGAGCATGGGTTCACCCACGTCCGGCTGGTGGGGGACCTGATGCACCCGGAGGACGCTCCCTTCGACCGGGTCAGGCAGTCGATCCAGGGCGTCGACAGGATCGTCATCTACCAGCCCCGGAAAGAGTTCACCAGGGGAAAGGACTGCCTCATCGGATACGTCAAGCCACTGGTGTCGCCGGACTTCTGGATGTACATGTGCTGCGGGGTGCAGTACGCCCTCGAGCCGATGAGCAAGGACCTGCCAGACGAGCTGTGCATGGGGAGCGCCCTCGACCTAGAGTCGGTCTACAGAGACGTCAGCCCCAGAAGAGTCTGGTGCAGTCGGTGCTACTACCAGCAGTACAATGACTTGCTGAAGGTTCTCTCCAGCCCGACCTCCGTAGCCCACCGGGAGTTCGTCTGATGAAGACCGCAGTCGTCACGCTGGCCAAGGGTGAGTACTGGCGAGGGGCCAAGGTGCTGTTCCACACCCTGAGGAAGCATGGAAAGAACCACGACTATACCCCGGTCGTGATGGGGATGGACCGCTGCGACTTCGCCGAGGCAGTGGAGATCACTGAGGACTACTCGGGGATACCTGTCTCCCAGGAGAACTTCCCAGTAGTGGCCGACAAGTTCTTCTCGCTGACGCTGGGGTTTGACCGCGTCGTGCTGATCGACTCCGACGTCCTCTGCGTGGGTGACTGCAGCCTGCTGTGGTCTGACCACGTCTCGTCTCTGCCGTTCTACGCGGTGAGAGACGTGGCCAGCCAGATCTACTACGGTCAAGTCATTGAGGGGATCGGGCTAGACCCAAGACTGCTGTTCAACGGCGGGGTGATGGTGTTCAACAGGTTCGATCTAGACGGGTTCCTGTTCTCGATCAAGGACGGCAAACTCAAGAGCTATGACGGCGGAGACCAGGGCTACCTGAACCACTGGTTTCAGATGACCAAACAAGAGGCGGGCTGGCTGCCATTGGAGTACAACGCCTGCACGGATGGCCACTACCCTAGGATGGAACTAGGCACGGAGCGACTGGTCCACTTCACCGGGGCCAACGCCAAGCCGTGGAGTCACAGCCTGCCGAAGGACGACCGCAGGATGGTCTACGTGAGACGGTGGCAGGCCGAGTGGGAGGAGTGCAGCAGATGAAGGTATCCCTCGTCATCACCACCTACAACCGCAGTGAGTACCTCTACTACTCGCTCAAGTCCATCCGCGAGCAGGACTTGTCTGGGTTAGACCTGGAGATCCTCGTGGTCAACGACGGACTGCACGACGAGACGGAGAACGTCGCTCTCCGATCCGACGCCTCTGAGGGTCTAAACGTTCGCTACATTCACACCGGACACCGCCACAGCCTCTACTGGAGGTGCATGGGCTTTGCCGCCAACGTGGGGATAAGGCAAGCCAGGGGGGAGATCGTCATCCTGTCGAACAGCGACGTCTTCCACCTAGGAGACACTCTCAGAGCGGTGGTGCAGGGATCACTGGAAGACCCCTACGCCTTGAGCACGCTGCACGAGGTGTACGACGACGATGGGCTGCTCATACAGGCCTTGAAGGCATCATCCTATGACACGGATGAGGCAGTCGCTCTAAGGAGGATGGTGCTAGACAGGGTACGTGAGGCTCAGCGACCTAGGGGATTCTGGCCGTGCAACCCCGACGTGCCATTCTGCATGGCAATCCGCAGAGAGCACCTGATGAGCATCCGTGGCTACGACGAGGACTTCATCGGGGTGGCTAGCGAGGACTGTGACCTGTTGGACAGGCTGAAGAGTCTGGGCTGCCACTATCGCTATGCCCCGGCAGGGTGCGAGGCAGTGCATCTCTACCACGGTCGCAAGAGCATCGAGGAGATCAAGGCGACGCCAGGCTTCTACCACAACGTGAGGCTAAGAGAGAGCCGCCAGGGCAAGCTGACCCGCAACCTCGACCGAGAGTGGGGCAGGCTGATCGACCCGGACGTCTCACAGGAAGACGCGGCCATGGGGATGGTCCTGTGGGTGACTAGTCGATGCAATCTGAGGTGCCCCAAGTGCAGCCAGTCTACAGTCATGGCTGCCCACCCGGACTATGAGATGGGGTCTGAGGAGCTAGACTATTTCATCCGATCCTGCCAGCAGAGAGGCATCCACTTCGCGTTCGTCGAGCTGACGGGCGGTGAGCCTACCACGTGGCCCCTGTTCGAGTCTGCCGTAGACCGACTGGTGGACAGCCGCATCGCCGATCAAGTCACCCTCATCACCAACGGTAGTCATCCAGAACTGTCGATCAAGGTAGCCAATCGTCATAGCCTGCGATACGTCGTCTCCCGTAACCAGGCTACATCTCAGCAGATCTCCCGCCACAAGAAGCACGGGGTGGGAGTGTCGTGGAACACAGCCCCCCATGTCGACTGCCCCACCTCCGTCTACCCCTCGTTCCTGCCGGCCCAGTGCAGCCAGCGGCAGGCCAGGGACGGGCGGGTCGTGCGAGAGCTGTGCTACGTCCAGGGCAGGGTATGGTACTGCTGTACAGCGGAGGCCAACGCGATCCGCCTGGGCATAGACGACGCGACCTTGTCATGTGGGTTCGACGAGGACTTCAACTCTTTCTTCAAGCATCGCGGCTTCGACAAGTCGATCTGCGGTGCCTGTCTGTGCAATGGCAAGATCTGGGAGCAGTTAAATGTCTAGTCTGCCCGGACCTGAGCTGGTAATCCTACTGAGCCATGCGGTCTGCAACTACAAGTGCAGGTTCTGCAGCCAGAGACTGTACGACAACCCCGTCCAGCCGTGGCCGATGAGACGGATCACCGAGGACTGCGCACCCCTGTGGGAGACGGCAAAGCTGGTGAACCTGGGTAGCGTTGGGGAGATCGGCCTGTGGCCGCACCTAGACGAGGCGACCGACTTCTTCACCTCTAGAGGAATCAAGGTCTGCTTCACCTCCAACGGCAGGTACTTAAACGCTGAGAAACTTCGCAGCCGCAAGTTAGACCACGTGATGATCTCGCTCCACACGGTTGACGAGGCAGTCTACGACGAGCTGACGGGGACCAAGGGCAACCTGCCCGTCGTGATGGAGAACCTCAGGACCCTCTGCCGTCGACCCAGAGACTATCAGGTGGTCATCACAGTGGTGCTGACGGAGAAGAACGTGAGACAGTCCCCAGCGGTCGCCAGGTTCTGCCGAGAGATCGGCGCGGACCAGCTGAAGCTGACTCCGCTGGTCGAGCCGGAAGGGGCAGGGCTGAAGGTCTACGACGCGGACTTGCCCATGCTGGAGAGCGTCGAGAATCGCAGGTGCTTGGATGAGGCTCTGGAGATCATGGGCAATGACCGAGACTCCTGCAAGGTGGCTTACTCACCTGACCAGCGTGTCGAAGTCATCTCTCGACGGATGCCTAACTGCGCTGCTCCCTACAGTCAGACCGTCGTCAACTATGACGGTCGGATCTTCCCCTGCTGCTTCATGGGCGGTGCCCAGAAAGACATGGGCAACATCTTCGAGCAGCCCTGGGAACAGATCTGGAACGGGGAGAAGTACGTAGAGTTCAGGGACAGCCTGCGAGCTGGTTCCAACGCTGACTGCCTCCACCTGTGCAGAAACTGGGGATGACATGAAGATCGCATTCGTCTACCCGAACGATGACCGCATGGTCAGCAGAGGCGCAGGCTACGTCGCCACGATGGCCAGGGTCACCGGGCACGACGTGTCCTTCTACGACACGGCCTACCAGTCCGAGAAGGACGTGATCGAGAGCGTCGTCGAGAGCTCCCCAGACGTGCTGCTGATCTCGGCCTCCACGCTGCTCTACCCACAGGCCAGGAGGACGGCCGAGGGAGTCAAGGAGAAGCTGGGCATCCCCGTCCTGCTGGGAGGCATCCACGCCACGATCGCCGGAGGAGAGGTGCTGGAGGAGTGCCCTGCGGTCGACTACGTCTGCGTAGGGGAGGGCGAGGAGTTCGTCGTCGAGTTCCTGGACAGGCTCCCTGAGGGGGACGTGCAGGGCGTCAGGAACTTGGGATACCGACTGGAGGACGGATCCGTCGTGGTCAACCCCGTCAGGCCAGCGACCGACCTGGATAAGCTGCCCCCGTTCGACTACACCCTCTTCCGCCAGGAGTCCATCGTCAGGTCAGGCCCCAAGCCCGGGTTCACCTACGTGTTCGCCACCCGTGGGTGCCCCTACCGATGCACCTACTGCTGCAACGGCTGCTACCTCAGCCTCTACGGCAAGGGCTACCTGAGGACACAGAGAGTGGACGCGATCGTCGACGAGCTGATCGACCTGAGGGACCGCCACGGAGCCAAGTTCCTCTACTTCGGCGACGAGATGATCTTGTTCGACCAGCAGTATGTCGAAATGCTATTTCGTCGTGTGAAAGAGGAGGTCGGTCTGCCGTTTGGGTGCATGACCAGGGTAGAGACGATCACGCAGAGGGTGGTCGACTTGTTCAAGGAGACGGGGTGCTGCTACGTGTCGATGGGCGTGGAGTGCGGGGACGAGAAGTTCAGGAGGGAGTTCCTCAACAGGAACATGACGAACGGTCAGATCGTCGAGGCGTTCAAGTTGCTGAGGACGATCCCCGACATGTTCATCTACGCCTTCTACATGCATGGGTTCCCCGTGTCCTACGACGCCGAGCTGACCGAGAAGACGCGGGGTCTAAACAGTCTCTTGAGGCCGGACCTGGTGCAGGACACGGTGTTCTACCCGCTGAGAGGTACTCGACTGTACGACTACTGCGTGGATCGAGACCTGATCGACTGGGACAGGGCGAAGGACGTGAGAAACTACCTGAGAACATCAGTGTTGAGAACGGAGCGGCTCAGATGAAGGTCAGCGTGTGCATGGCGACCTATGGCAGGCCTGAGGTGCTGGACAAGGTGCTCAGGTCCATCTTCTCCCAGAAGACCGCGTTCGACTTCGAGGTCGTCGTGGTAGACGACGCGGGGCCTTCCTCGGCTCAGTGCCTGTGCAGGAAGTACCCGATCCGCTACGCACGGATCGACAGGGAGCCTGGGTATCGCAACCCCGCAGTGGCCAGGAACCTGAGCTACAGGATGGCTAGGGGCGACGTGCTGGTCTGCCAGAGCGACGACGTGGTCCACCAGGGGGAAACCCTGCGACCACTGGTCGACGAGCTTCATGAGGGAGAGTTCCTGGTCGCCACGGTGTGGAACGTCGACGCGGATGGCAAGGTGGTCGGGATGCGAGACTGGCCTAAGATCACGCAGCTGACTGGGCCGCTGAACCGCAGGCCGCTGCTGTTCCTCGGCTCAGTGTGGCGGGAGGACATGTACGCAGTCGGGGGCAACGACGAGGAGTTCACCGAACCTGGCCGGGAGGACGTCTGGCTGGCCCAGTGCCTGATCAACGGCCGGCACCTGACTCCCAGGTACACCGCAGTCACGGGGCACCACCAGGACCACCCCCGCCCTGCGGACCTGACGTCGATCTACAGACAGTCTGCTCAGCTCTACCGCAGGAAGGCACTGGGAGCCCAGTCCGGAGATACCCCCTGGAGAGGGGGAGAACCTTGGCCCTACAGCACCCTACCCCCCGCCAGGGGCACCGCTTCGCTCCCGGCCGCCTCCTGCGCGGGGAGGTAGGGCTGCTAGTACCCTGTCTAAGGCCCCTAGGATGCCCCCTAGAGGCCCTTGGCAGCTCCTGGGGCTAAGTTACCCCAGCCCTGCCTGGCGGCCCGCTACGGCGTACTACGGGGTATCGTGCGGGGCGCTGATGGGCTGAGGTCGAAGGTCTAACGGCCTGCTGGCCTGGAACGGCACACAGGTCACGTCCGCACGTCGGACATTCGCCAACCTTCTTTACGGGATCGCATGTCCCGCTAATCGTCCAACTACCACACTGGCAGCCACAAGTCGGGCAACGGTCGCTGGCAAGGTGTGTTCCACCGATCATTGCATCAGCCCTCTAGCCCAGTGCCGACAACCGCCTGTAGGGGACAGAGTCGTCATCCTCTGGGATGACTTCAACCTCGCCTAACGCCCGTCTGAAGTAGGCATCAAAGTCGATCGCCCCGAACGTGCTGGTGGTGTAGGCGACTAAGAAGGACGTCCCAGACAGTTCCCGGAATCGAGCGCGGATGTCCCAGAGACTTGTCTCGTTATTCCAACGGCCGTTCCAGCCGATCATCTGCAGGCAGCCTGGGGGAGCGTCGAGGAATCTGGACTCATTGACTCGCAGTACCCCGTTTACCATCCAGTGGAGGTCCGGGTCTCGGACGTCGTAGAAGAGCACGGTGCGATCCCTGAACGAGTCCCCCGGGACCTCGTGGGTCCCCGCTGGATCGTCCATCGACTGCGTCTCTCGCGGGAGGTGGATCAGCGTCGGACCCCACTCGCGCGGCTTGACGACAATCATCTTGGCCATGGTAATCCTCCGTTCGTCAGGATGGCTTCTGGTCAGTTTCCACTGTCACCTCGGCCCTGTCAATCACCGGCGGATTCCGCGTCCCGTCGATCAGTTGTGCCGGCGTCGGGGCAGTGTCGGGGATCAACCCCATGGCCCATCGCAGGGCGTAACGAGCGGCCAACGCGACCGTGGGTCGTACATCATCATTCCATCCCATGTCGGACAGGTCTTTCAACAGGGCCACCTGATCTCGCAGTTCGGCGAAGGTTCTCATTCCGGTTCTCCTAGCTTCGGGTGATTCCACTCCCAAGCGCCGTCGCGCACGATCATCGACGACGGACATCATTTGCACGGCAGAACTTCGCCCTCTTCGTCATGCACCATCGCCTCGGAGAACGTCTGCAAGCAGCACCGCATGAGGCCACCTATCCGTGCTTCTAGTCGTGTCGAGTGAGGCTCGACCATTACATGGCTCCTGCGAATCGAAGGTAAATCGCAACGTAGTCAGCCGCCCAGACGCTGTCGCTGTTCGCCATCGTCTTGCTTCTCTCCTCAAGCTTGGCGTCGTTGTCCGCGAACAGGTGCATCTCTCTGTCTGGAAGAAACACCAACTCACAATACCCGCCAGGTGGGTTCCACTCAAACTGCACGCCGCCGGCTCTCGTCGGTACAACTTGTGGCCGTGTCACGCCGTGCGACTCCAGCACGCCGGCGAATCGGTTCGCCCGTTCGATGATCTCGGGATCGGGGGCCAGTGCCCCGTCGCCGTCCCAGTTCGCTTCCAGGGCGAGGATGGCAGTTAGCTGCTTCGTTACTTGGTCGAGCCACGGGTCTGTCATTCGTCTTCCTCCTTAAAACAGTCTGTATGCTGCACGGCACTTCTTCCGCTGACCTTGGATAGCGACCCGCCACTTCGTCTCGGCTAGAAACCGCTTGTGCCGTTCACGCATGGCCAGTTGCTTCATCCCCCTTGCGTAACGCAGCCAATGGTCTGCCTCCATGCGAGCTTGCTCTATCTGCCACGTTACTGTAGCGTCCTCTTCCTTGGAACCAAACAACGTCATCACTCTTCCACGGCGCCTGGTCCATACTGCGTGCTCGTATCGCATCATTCATCCCCCGGAAACTCCCGCATGAACGACTCCAACGCCTCACGGCACGCATGGTTCCGGCGGTTCGGATACTTGTTGTCGTCCAGCCACGCGAGAGCACGCCCAGCTTTGGCGCGGACGCGGGCGAGCTTCGCGTCGAGAGTGTCTGTCGGGTGGCTCTGGTCACCCCCGAGCATGTCATTACTTCCCATCTCTCTCCTCAGTTCTACGTTTTTTCAACTGCTCCTCGATCCTCTGCTGTTGGGTCTCTCGCCTCTTCGGGTAGAAGAAACATGCTGGGGAGTACTCATAGCTCGGCATGGGGCTGCATCCACACCGACAGCAGGTAGCTCTGACCCCCTCGTCCCTCTGCTGGTACCCGCACGAGTAGCAGCGGACTCTACGATTGTCACGAGCGTCTAACTCGTCCTCCATCGCCTTGAGAGTCGTCCCTCTCTCCACTCCGATCCTCACGGCCAGGCTGCTGGTCTGCAGTTTTGGTACTCTAGGCATCTTACCCTCCTTGACTCTGTGCTAGTCATTGTAACCCGAGCTGCATGATCTTCTCCAGGACAGCCCATGAGACTCGACGATCTGCCCCGTTCTTCTCGGGGTAAGCATGACACTACTCCTCCAGTAGGCCCCAGGGTAGAATATGCAGCGGACGGGTAAGGTTCCCCGCTGTTCAGTAGCTAGCCTAACTGCACCTTTACTATATCCTAAGAGACCCAGACGAGTTCTTCAATCGCTCGGGTTATTGCTACGTATTTCAGATTGAGTTCTTGTTCTTTCTCCCATGGGGATCTCGCGAGTGGGTGAGGCATAGGAGCTTCCTTGGGCAGCAGGATGAACACCCGCCTCGCCTCTAACCCCTTCGCCTTGTGGACTGAGCTGAGCTTGATTCCACCTCGACTCTCGTCGGTGAACACGGACTCGATCTTCCCGATCACCCCGGCTGCTGTCTTCACCTCGTCGGCAAAGCACGCCAGGCAGGCATGCCGATCCTGCAGGCTGATCAATTTCTGGTCGCTGGGGTGCCTCTTGGCTCGCTCCTTCTTCTGCTCGGAGAGCAGCCAGTCATCCAGCCACATGAGCAGCAACTCAACAGGGACGTCTGCCGGGTCTCTCGGGTTGCAGAGCCTCGTCACGGTGCTGATGAGCCCCTGACCGATCTTGCGTCCCTGTATGTCGGCTCTGCGACCGGCTCGCAGGAACTTGAAGCACTCGCTCACCAGGGGAGCGTTGCACCGGCAGAGGATCATGTCACCGTCGGCTACTGCGGACCGGTAGCCAGCAGTTTCCCCACACCTCTGGCAGACGTTGTCTGCGCCATACACATGCTCGCATTGGCTGCCACGTTCTCTGCTCGTCTTCATCGACAGCCGAAGAATCTTGCCCTCGGGGTTCGTCTCGAACGCCTCAAAGTCAGGCACGATCTTCTTGGCCTCCTCGACGATGGCCTTGCCGCACCGCCGAGTGACGGTTAGAGGCAGGTGGAGACAGCCGCGGTCTGTAGCTCTCAGCTCCTCCTCCATCCTGCTCATGCTCTGGGAGTCTGCTCCTGCGAAGCCATAGATCGACTGTCTGGGGTCCCCACACAAGATCAGCCGGTCCCCACACATCTTCGCCAAAGAGTGCTGGCAGCGATTGCAATCTTGGAATTCGTCGATCAGCAGGAGGTCATACTTGAAGATGTTCAGCCCGAGCACGACCGGAAGCCAGATCATGTCAGAGAAGTCGCAGCACCTGTCCCGCTCTACGTCCTTGCATCGCTCTAGCACCCGGGGCACCAGGTCGAACACCTCAGAGGAATTGCCGTTGAGATCGATGTCGTAGTAACTAGCTAGATCGGCCAGGGGATCTTGTCCAGGGCACAGCAGCACAGGAGCATCAGGGTTGTAGAGATTCATCTTGCACAGGTCTACTAAGTCCTTGACAGCCTCGACGAACCCTCTTCGCTGGTACCTCAGCGTCTTGACGTCGCAGCGTAAGATCTCTGCGATGATAGCTTGCACGCGGTCTTTGTTGACCCGCCCGATGCTGGGAAATGCTCGACGGACTGCCCTGTAGCCCATGGAGTGCATCGTCATCGCCTCGCAGCCCTCTGGGACCCGGGCCTTCAGCTCCGCTGCGATGGAGGAGTTGAACGCGCAGAAGCAGACAGTGCCAGGAGGCTTTTCCCCCGCCTGAAAGTCTGGCATCATCGCGTGCCAGATCGCAGACTGCTGCGAGGAGGGGACCATCGAGGACTCCCCACCCATCACGTACTTGAGCCCCTCGATCAGCGTGGTGGTCTTTCCCGTCCCCGCCCTGGCCTCGATGACGAGGTGAGGGGCAATGCTCTTGGTTTTGTTCATCCCAATCCGATCTGACAGCTTAGCCACTGTGCCCGCCCTCCTTCAGCTTGTGCAGCCTGGGCATCCCCAGGACGAAATACCCAGACTCGACGATCAGGTCGAACAGCTCCCCTGAGCAGCGATGATCGACACGGATGCTGTACACGTCTCGAGGGCCTAGCTTGATGCCAATGGACGTGTCCAGGGACACTCCTCCGCCCCTCAGGCAGTCAGAGACGAATCCCGGAAGCCAGGGTCCGTCGGAGACGGTCTTGTAGTAACAGGCTGAGATCATGGTCAATTCCTCGGCTTACCTCGGGGCCAGCCCCGGCCCTGCGGCCGAGACAGGAACTTGCGAACTTCTTCCACTGAGACGTCGTAGCCGTAGTCAACATCCCTGACCACAGGCACCAGCTTTCCCTGCCGGATGAGGGTTCTCACGTATCGGGGGCAGCACCCGATCAACTTCGCCACCTCAGATGTTCTCATGCGATGCTCTTCTTGCTGATAGACAGAAACTTGCTGACCAGGTACCCGTTGAACCACGCCTGCGACAGTGCCTCCCTCCGGGCCTTCAACTCCGTCTCGGAGGTAACGTTGACATGATAGGCGACTTCAGTTCCCAGTTCCTCCGAGTTAGGCTCGTTTGGACGCACCAGCACCTCCATGCAGTATCGTGGCACGACAACTCTCCTTTTATACTAGTTCCCTTAGATATGACAATCATAGACTGACAGAATTGTGTCGTCAGTCGGCCCCGCTTCCTTTCTTTCAGTGTTTACTGGAAGAACAGTCAGAAGGGGTGAATCCAGCAGGTAGCGGGCGATAGGAGGGAGTAATTATTCCATCCTTGCTTCTGAAGGCACCACACTTAAAACAGTGGGTGGTACCATCCCGTCCGATGCAACCGAACACGTATGGAATTGAATACCATCTCTAATGCGTTTCATCTCACGGGGACTACGGGAAAAATGATCACCACTTTGGTGTAAGTTTTCTAGCGATTCCCTTGCTGCGTAGTGTTCTAGGATCGCCTTGTTATGGTCCCCTGCATCGATAGCAGCAGAGGCAGCCGCAGCATGAATAGCACGGGTAGTTCCCCGGTCATCACCCTGAGAGTTGACTGCTTTACGACTTAGTTGCTCTCGCGTCGCGTTCATCTTTCTTTCTCCCGCCCCTGCCAGGGCTGTTAGTTTTGGTTGCCGTAACTACTCCTATTATAAATAGTTATTCGGCGAAGTTAATAGCCTATTTAAGAAAATCCAAAGATTTTCCTAAGTGGTTATAGTTACAGGGGTTATGGAGAGTCCAGATAAGTTAAATAGCCCCAGTTTGCCAGGCTGGGGCAGATAGGACCTCGATTTTCAGGGGGTAGGCTGCTTGCGGGCCAGGTGCTTCATGGCGACCACCCGGACGGTGGAAGAGCCCTGGAAGCCCGAGTCGACCTTGATCTTGGCCGCGTTCTTGCTCATCTCGACGATGGCTCCTCGCCAAGTCTCCTTGCCGGGTTCGACCACCCAGGGATGGTCACCCAGGCACCACTCGTTGACCTTGGCCTTGGGCTTCGTCTTCTTGGCGGTGGGCTGGACTCCGTTAGGCTTCTCAAGGCTGAGGTCGCTGTACAGCACCTCCCACTCTTCGCCCTTGGCCGTCCTCACCGTGACTCTGCACTGGGAGTCGTCGCAGTCCCAGGGATCCTCGGCCAGCTGTCCCAGATAGTGCTCTCCATCAGGATCTCTCACCCAGGCCACGTCGCCTTTGGCCCAGTTTGCCCCAGCCTTCCCCGGGGCGAACAGCTTGACAGCCCTGGGCTTCTGGGTCCCCGTCTTGTCGTCACCCTTGAGCTTCTTCTTCCCCTCGGCGATCTCCTCGGGCTTGGGGTCCCGCATCGGTACCTGATCCTCGTCGACGGTGTCAGGGTCGCCCAGGTCGATGCCTCCTACCGAAGGTTGCTCCTCCAGCAGCGTCACCCCGTCCTTCTCTGTGTAGGAGAGCTTCAGTGACTTCTCGGTGATCGGCTCGCCGTCAGAGTAGGCCAGCCAGGCGTTGGTGAGGATGGCCCAGCGTTCGGCCATCGTCAGGCTGCCTTGCTCCATCCGGTTGGCTATGGTACGCCTGACGGCGGAGACGTCTTTCCCCCCGGCGGCCAGCAGGACAAAGAAGTCGCACGCCCTGGTCCAGGCAGACCAGTCGAGGGACTCCTCGCTGGGGTGGGCCGATCCACGGTACGGCTCAGGGTCGCTCTTGGACGAGCCCATCAGGTAGAGCAGGCCAGCGGCGTAGCCTGGCCCGACGTATCGTGAGATCGCCCCCTCCCCGTCCTCCTCGTGAATGTGCTTGATGCACTCCAGCAGCTTGGGGTGTCGGTCAAGGAAGTCCAGGCTCTCCGAGTGAGTCTTCCTCTGGGCGAAGGCGTCGTATTTAGCCCCGGTGCGGTGCCAGAGGAGCCGGATGGCATGGTCAGCCATCCTGGAGGCGTTCTTTCGCTCCCCGTGGGGCAGGGAGGCGAAATACTCGCTGCGATAGATCACGTCTGCCAGACTCCTGGGCTTGCAGGTGTCCATCGTGTTCACCGTGTCGTCGCCCTCGTCCACCCCGCTGACGACGACTTTGTCGATGGTGGGAGGGGTGGTCCAGTTCTCTTCGTAAGCCTCCTTGTCCTGCCCCCACCTGACGTTGGCCAGGATCAGGGCGATGAGCGTGTGCTGTCCGTTCAGCAGCAACCCTGTCTGGCCGACGATGATGGGCTCCCCGTTCATCCTCCACCTCCCCTGCAGGATCTCCTGCTGGAGCGTTTGCACCACGTTCTTGTAGAGCGGTCGGTTGGTGAGGTTGTTCTTGCACAGCACCTTGAGCTTCGCCAGGGTGTAGATCTCCCTGACGTAGTTGCCCTCGGAGGTTTCTTCCCACCCGAGTATCTCCTTAGCGTCGTCCACGGTGATGGCGGTGTCACCCGTGCAGACGTCAGAGGAGATCGTGTCGAACTTCACATCACGTCCAGAGTTGACCTCAGCGACCGTAGGCTTGCGTAGCTTCGGCATTGCACTAATCCTTGATACGTGTTAAGGGAAGAATGCGACCTGGATTGGCCGCGACCCCGGCTATTATAAATAGCTGCACGGTAGAAGTAAATAGCCCCCAGGCTATTAGTCTTGAGTCATCTCACTCTATATAGATAAGAGTATATACATATACTTATACACATACCACCCCGTGAACGCCAGTATAATACGATAGGTGTAGAAAGTAAATACCTAAAAAGGTAAAATAGTAAAACTATTTTTACCCCCGTTCGGCCGGGGGTAACTGGCCGCCGGCGGCTGCGAGGCCCCGTCAGATGGTAGTTATAAATAGTAGGTTATAATTGGGGCGTGCTGAGTCATCCGCCGCGTCGTAGCCTACCGCAAAGGAGATCAGTCATGCGACGGCCAGGGAAAGCCTGGCGAGCGACAGACCACGACCGGCTCTCAGGGCGTGGGCGTCCCATCACAGGAGAGAGACCATGGTGAGCAAGCGACTGACTCGACGAGGCGGAGGCAAGATTCGATACCCGTGGAGCAAGTGGCTGCGGAGGAGAAGTAACCTGACAGTCGTCCGTGGGGTTGACTACTTCTGCCAGCCTCACTCGATGGCGCAGCAGTTCCGGAACGCCGCAGCCAGGGATGGTGTCAGCATCGGCGTGTTCATTGAGGGAGGAACTCTTACTGTCGTCCACCATGGCAGGCTAGGAGATTGACGTGCCCAGGCTGAAAAACAAACGAGTCTACTACTTGGGCATCGACCCCGGGAAGAACGGGGGACTAGCGTTGCTGGGAGCCAGCGGAGAGCTAGTCTCCGGGACGTCGATACCGGAGTCCCCTGCGGACCTGCTAGAATGGCTCAGGGAGATCTCCGAGGAGGGCGTGGAGGTCCGGGCGACCATCGAGCAGGTCGGAGGCTACGTAGGGAAGGGGCAGCCCGGTTCCTATATGTTCAACTTCGGCCGAGGGGTGGGTAGGCTGGAGATGGCTCTGATGGCCTGCAGGATACCGACGGAGCCAGTCGTACCACGGCGGTGGCAGTCATGCTTCGGTTTATCCAAGAAGCCTGGAGAGTCGAGCACCCGCTGGAAGAACCGGCTCAAGGCGAGAGCCCAGCAGCTGTTTCCCACCGAGAGGATCATCCTGGCCACCGCCGACGCGATGCTGATCGCTGAGTATTGCCGCCGCCGGCATCTCGGCCTGCTGAGTAGATGACTGGTCTTACGAGATCACTATGGGACCAAGGGGGGGATCGACATGAAAACGCTCTTCTCACTCGGCTACTATGTAGCAGGCCTCAGCCTCGCGCTGTGGGGCTTCTGGTGGCTGGTCCCAGGACTACAGGCGTTCCTCGATTGGGCTGGAGTCTAGTTGTGGTTACGTTCATCCACGAAACGTCCTGGGGGACAGGTAATGATTGTCACGATGAGCGAGTACGACGCCCTTAAGTGTTTCATGCGGATGGTTAAGACTGCCACGGAACACCCGAGCCAGTGCAGCCGTGGGGAGAAGTGCGCCAAAGAAATCCAGTTGGCGTGCGACGATGCCGCATGGCTGGACAACAACGCCAGGCTCGGCGCGTCCTTGTTCCTAGACATATCAACCAGACGAAAAAGAGAGCAAGACCTTTCACGCGAGGTTCCACCGCGATCCACTGTGTCGCTCGACATGGTGGTCGCGAATGATGACGATCAGCGATCGGTGGTTGACAAGGATGGTTACGACATGAGTGTCGAAAGATTTCCTTACTCCTTTGAAAAGGTTCTCGAACTCCTCGCCCCAGGTTCCCGAGTCCGGCTCACTCTGGAAGTGCTCGAGGAAAAGGTGACACCATGCGAAGAATGAAGAAGAGCCATGTAGAGTTGGTCTGCATCGACCAATTTGCACATCCCATTGTGTTTTCTTCTTACCAGTACGGCAATAATTCTCGCACAGTGCTTATATCTTCAGCGTTTCCGGTCAGCCTTGACAGAGCCTCGCAACTGCGTGAGATAGCCGCGTGGTTGACCGCACGGGCAGACGAAATGGAGAAGAAGACATGACGATCCACCCGCCAACCGAGAAGCCAGAGCCCGGCCGGTGCAACAACCTGTTGCTCTACATCGCAGCGGTCTACGATCCGGACGTTGCGCTGCCAATAATTGGCTTCTACGACGAACGTTTTGGCAAGTTCTACGCCAATGGGCCTGATAGCATGATGTTTCCTATGAACGTAGTTGGCTGGGCCTACGTGCCGAAGTTCGACAAGGCAAAGATAGGAGAAGCGTGATGGCACGAAAGAAAGCAAGGATACTGACCGGTGACTTCGACCAGTTCAGTCCACTAGCGTGGGTAGTTCGCGGAGCAGAGGGCGATACAAAGATGGCTGTGCTTGCAACCAGGGAAGAGGCCGAAATTGTTGCCAGAGAAATGGCGACAAGAGCGGACCAGGCATCCTGGCCGATCTACCCTCTCTATGCAGGCGAACCTGAACTGATCGGAGGAGAGTGATGAAAGATGACCTGATCCGACGAGAAGATGCCGCAATGTGTTGGCGTCTATGTCCAAAGCGTGACAGTAAGTCTCTTCATGCGCAGCTCGACCGACGACAAAGCAGCTTTTCGCCAATACGAATTGGGGATGAAACGATGAAACTAGTCCAAATCACGCTATCAGACCGTTTCGTTACACTGAACGATACTCACTCGTTTTGCGAGTCCATTGCATCTGGACCAGACTCACCGTGGCACATCCGCGAACACAACAGCAGCGTATCAATCACACTATGCGGACGACCGGTGTCCGCTCCGCGATGGGAAGTGCAATCGCGCGTTGGATTGTCAGACTCAATCTGCCCGAAGTGCCTCGAAGTGTTGAAAGGGTCAACCCCATGATCCGCATTCCGATCTGGGCTCTTCTAGTCGAGGTTCTGGTCGTGGCCGCCGTCGCGGTCGTGGTGTGGATTCTAGTGTGAAAGGGTAAACCATGAAAGTCTTCGTTACGAAATATGCCCTGACAAAAGGGATCACCGAGCGAGAAGTGACTGACCGTGGTGACGGTCACGTCGAAGAGCGATGTGAGCGATGTGAAGGTGGGTGGCCCATTTACTACCACAAAGACGACTGGTGCCTAACGCGAGAGGCCGCCGTCGCCAAGGCCGAGGAGATGCGTGTTAAAAGAGTCGAGGCCTTGAAACGCGAGATTGCCAAACTCGAAAAGATGGAGTTCGCACGATGAGACTCGGTGAAGCATATCCAGGGCGTCGAGGGCTATGGGCGTTCGAGATGCCCATCCACAACTGGCAAGGTGCCGTGATTCTGCACGTTGACGTGCTGTCTTATTTCACGTACGACCAGCATACACGAGTCGCATGTACGCTTGTTGAGGAACGTGGAGAGCGTGAGAGTCGGCAATATATTGGCTTCTTTTCGCCGGAGAATGTATTCGAGACGGAGGCCGAGGCGAAGGCGTCGCTCAGGGACGCACTGATAAGCCACCGCGATGCGACGGTGGACGCGATCAATGTACGCATTGAGGAGTTGTCGTGATGGCCAAGCAGCGAGTCATGGTGGAACCAGACCTAGTTTCAGTCGTTGATGGGCACTCTGTTGTGTTGGAAACCTACAAGTGTATAGACGCACCATTGTACGGAGTTAGGTGTGAGTATGGGCGAGGAACCGATCTAACCCCAGCCGTTGCATCGGAGTTCTTCACAGAATGCGCGAAGATGGTCCACGACAACATGGAGAAGGGGAAGAAGAAATGAGAGTTGACGAATACAAGGTTGGCGACATCGTTTGGACATACCAACTTGGAGAGAAGGTTGTCTCATGTCCAGGTCGGGTATGTCAAGTTGAGATCATTAGTGCAGCACGTGCTGGCGAGGAATGGCCATTTATGTGCAAGGAGGTTGGGTGTCCAACATTGGCTGCCCGGCAAAAACACGCTGCTATATTGTTCGGGACGCAGGTAGAGGCGGAGAAGGCACTGGCCTTCGCCCTGCACAGGCGTCTGACGGTGTATACAAACAGAGTGTGGGACGTGGTCAGTCAGATGGAGGAGGCATTGAAATGACAACCATAGGAACTTGCTCCCGTTGCGGAGGCAAGGTGACGCGAGACCTTGACGGCACGCTGACCTGCCAGAAGTGCGGGGCGCGTTCGTTTGGGCCGGTGATCGAAATGCCTGAACCGAAGGTGCCATATCGTGACTATCCGTCAGCAAATGAGTGGAAGGCATGAACGCATACAAGCTATTCAAACAAGACGGCACGCCAACAAACGTGTGGATGTGCGAAGCATGCGATCGTGGATGGGTCGCGGTCGACGGGCGCGGTATCGCCGAACGGTGTTGCCGATGCGACGTCTGTGGAGAGCCGCTTGACAAAAAGACAGACTACAGCCACCGGCACCGTGAGTGTCAGACCCTTCGTGATAAGCAACTCTACGACACCAGAATCGAGACGGCCGTAAAGTTGGATTCATGGGATGGCCCAGTGTTCAACGACCACGACGGCAATGGCGATGAGCGAGACTACTATGCCAGCCTTGGCGACATGGTGGAAGCGATCGAGGATGAAGACGGAATCATGCCGGAATACGTCTTTGTGTGCGATGCGGTCCCGGCGGTACAACTGTGCATTATAGATATCCTCGAACGATTCGTCGATTTGGACGAAGACCGTAACTGTGATCTCACCGGCGAACCGGAACTGGAAGCGGCCCTTGACGCCTTCAATGAGTCAAATAAGTCGATCGTGACGTGGAATCCAGACTACACAAGGGTGGTGAGGGCGAAGCGATGAACGCGAAAGACAAATCGCGAGAGATGGTGGTTACGGTCGACGCGGACTACCAAGCGATCGACCGTCCTTACGACGTTCTGTCTAGCCTTGTCTACAATGCGAGAATTGCCGCGAGAAACAAGTATAGAGCTACGCGAATCATCAGTCACGATTCGGTGGCGATCGGGCTGATCCGTAAGAAACTAGACGAGATCGAAAGGGGTGAGTGATGTCGTTAGACGATGTAGCTGCCGAGATCGAGCGAAAGAGTAATGCGGAGGTGCTGGCCGTGGCTTTGCGGTGCCTTACAACAGATCGGTACAATGAGCTAATGCGACTGGTGAACATCGCATTTCAGTCGCACTTGAACCGACTTCGCGACGGCGTACCGGGCCCGGACGCAACGGCAATGGCAATGGTTATCGAGCAGGTAGGGAAGATCGTGGGAGGTGGGGAGTGACCAGCGAATACCAGAGATGTGTGGATGAGTGGAGGAACTGTGACAGGTGTCTGCTCTGCAATAAGAGAAACAACGTAGTGCAAGCACGCGGCACCATACCCTGCCGGGTGCTGTTTGTCGGAGAGTCACCTGGAGACAGCGAAGACGTGCTGGGCAGGCCGTTCGTCGGACCTGCTGGCAGGCTGCTGGACTACGTCGTAGAGCAGTCCTTGGGGGATAAGTACCCGGTGGCGATGATCAACTTGGTGGGGTGCATACCGCGAGACGAGTCGAACGCCAAGGGAGAGCCCCCTAAGGAGGCGATCGTCTCATGCAGGCCCAGGCTGCAGAGGATCATGGAGCTGTGTGACCCAAGCCTGATCGTCGCCGTGGGGCTGCTGTCGCTCAAGCACGCCCCGAAGATGGACGACGTCATGACGGTATCCATCACCCACCCTGCGGCCATCTTGCGGATGGACGTGAGCCAGCAGGCGCTGGCCATCAAGCGGTGCGTCATCACTGTGGAGAGCGCCGCAGCTCTCTATCTATAACTGGGATCTTTAGACTAGGTATAATAGTAGTGCCTCGTGATGAGGGAGATTACCCATATGACAGGCAAGCCCAAGATAAATGACGCCTTGACCGCCCTGCGGGAGATGACGCTTTCCGAAATCGAGCAACGTCTTGCTGACCTTGATTCCGAGAGGGCTGCACTTTCCCTGTTGCAGCGGTCTCTTGCCGCTCGCGATCGAGCCAAGCGACGACTTGAGAAGCAGTCTGTTGATGCTGCCCGCTATCAAGCCAAGCTAAAAGCCGAGGGTAACTACTGACTGCAACGCCCCATCCGTTGAGTGTAAAAGATCCGATAAGGAGACAACTCATGCCTACAGTCAAGCATAAGAGACCCGAGAAAGAGCTGCCCTGGGAAGGACCGGAGGCGGTAGGTCCAAGAGGGGGAGTTACCCAGTCGATGCTGAGCAGGTGGCTCTGCTGCCGCGAGAGGTTCCGACTGATGGTCGTCGAGGGTCTGGGAACGGAAGACACCTTCAATCATCGGCTTGAGTACGGCCAGATGTGGCACACCTGTGAAGAACAACTAGCAAAACAAAACATCTACAGTGATAGTAAACAACATCAATTAGAGGTGACATCAAAACTTTACAATTACTGCCAGAACCTATGTAAGCGATACCCCCTACAGCAGGAGCAGGTGCAGCACTGGTACAACGTCTGCAAGACTCAGTTTCCAATCTATGTCAAGTACTGGTCCAAGCACCAGGACGTGAAGGATCGAACGCCCCTGCTGCAGGAGCAGGTGTTCGACGTTCCCTATGAGCTGCCATTTACGAAGTCAGTCGTCAGGCTCCGGGGGAAGTGGGACTCGGTCGACCTGATCGGTAAAGGGAAGAACGCCGCCATCTACCTCCAAGAGAACAAGACGAAGGGAGACATCGTCGAGGAGCAACTAAAGAGGCAGCTCGGTTTCGACTTGCAGACGATGATGTACCTGGTTGCACTGAAGGAGAGTAGGGGGGGCTTCTTCCATAGTGAAGATATTGAAAAGATCCTTGATGAGCACACGATTGCCGGCGTCCGCTACAACGTGGTGCGTCGTCCGCTCAGCGGCGGAAAGGGGTCCATCCGCAAGCACCAGCCCACGAAGAGCAACCCCGCCGGAGAGACGGACGTCGAGTTCTACGCCCGCCTAGGCCAGGTTATAATGGAGGACGAAGCCTACTTCTTCTCTCGCTGGAGGGTCGAGATCACTGAGCAGGATGTAAGGCGGTTTCAGCATGAGTTCTTTGACAATGCCCTCGAAGAGCTGTGCAACTGGTGGAGGTGGGTCAGCAGTCCCAAGGGACGGCGAGACCCATTCGCAGACCCGATCCACTACCGTCTACCCTACGGCGTCTACAATCCTCTCCTAGAGGGTGGCAGCAGCGACATGGACGAGTACCTGGCCACCAAGTCAGAGGTCGGGCTGACCAGGAACAAGAAACTGTTCACGGAGTTGGCATGAAATACTCCTTACGCAATCTGACGAGCCTGTGGAAAGAGTACCATGGGATGGTGCATACAAATCATTCCACCCCGTGCGATGCTTGCCCAGGCGATCCCTGCTCTACGGAGGCGTTCCTCAAGTGGTTGCAGAAGCTTGAAGACACAAAACGTCAGATCACCTCAACAGCCAAGAGACCTGAATGATGCCTAGACTCAAGCCTAAGAAGAAGGAGCCAGAGAGGCTGCCGCTCAAGAACCTGGCGATCATGCTGCGGGAGATCGAGGAGAGTCTGCTAGAAGCTCGGCTGAAGATCGCCAAGGTCTGGGAAGCTCTCTACACGGTGGGGATCGCAGAGGTCGGGCCAATCAAAGAAGATAAAGATGACGTACCTTTTTGAGGTGAGATATGGCCTCTCATAGCGACAGCTTCATTAAAATAGTCCAAGAGCATCGTCCATGTCTCGTGCGTGACATAGCCAAACGAGATCTTTGGGTTGGAGCGGTGTTTCATTTATGGTCTCAAGATATCGATGAATCAGGTGCTGCATATCCTGCAGCTATCGTAGAGTACTCTAATGGAGAGATAAAATCAGTATTCTGCGAGAGGTTGAAGATGCTCGATAGTAGTGATTACTGTTTTCCAAAAGCAATAACAGAGAACGCCTAATCCAGCCGGAGTAGAAAATGCCGAAGGTAGTCAAGCAGGGTGCGAAGAAGTCAGCGATCAGGAGGGTAGGGGGTCTGGAGATACAGCACGTCGACGAGATGCCTGACGATGGGATGAAGGTGACGCTGTACGGCAGAGGGAAGACGGGAAAGACGTCGCTGGCCTGCTCGTTCCCCAAACCGCTGCTGATACTTGGAACGGAGGATGGCACCAAGTCTGTCAGGACGATCAAGCAGGTAGATTTCCTGCGAGTGACGCACAGCAGCCAGGTCGACGAGGTGGTTGCTTACCAAAGCGAGTACAGGACTATCGTGCTGGACACTGCCGGTGGTCTTCAGGACATGATCATGAAAGAGATATTGGGTCTGGACGACTCACCGGTGGAGAAGTCATGGGGTATGGCAGGGCGAGAGCAGTGGCAGTCCTGCGGGGTACAGACGAAGGAGCGACTGAGAGTACTACTCAACCTGGCCGACACAGCCGGCATCAACGTGATCATCGTCGCCCATGAGAGGAACTTCAACGACGAGGGGGGCAGCGACCTGATCAGCCCGACAGTAGGGGCTGCCTTGACTCCTAGCACGGCCGGATGGCTCAACGGGGCCAGCGACTACCTGTGCCAGACGTTCATCCGTGAGCAGACCGTCAAGAAGAGCGTGAAGCTGGGCAGTAAGGGGGAGACGTCGATGGTCAGCAGGACCGGCAGGGCTGAGTACTGCCTGAGGGTCGGTCCTCACCCGATCTACATGACAGGGTTCCGACGAGTCCACGTAGAGGGTGAGGTGATGCCAGACGTCATCGTCGACCCTACCTACGACAAGATCAGAAAGGTCATCGAGCAAGGAGGTTGACATGCTGGCGTTGACAAGGAAGCTCGGTCAGAGAATCATCATCGGCGACGGTGAGAGCAAGATCATCATCTACGTCGCCGGCATCCAGGGTGACAAGGTTCACTTAGGAATCGGCGCTCCCAAGGAGGTGCCAGTTCACAGGGAGGAGGTCTACGAGGCCATCCACAGCGTAAGACCCGAGTAAGTTTGAACTACGTTTTCAACAAGGAGAGATCTATGGTGATGCAGAAGTCGAAGAGTAGCCTGGCCGCCCGTCTTGGCGACAAGGCTCGCAAGACGTTTGACGAAAGAAAGGTCAAGCCTGCCGAGTATGATACCAATGCGGGACTGCCTGCTGGCATCGAGGGCGGGATTGCCCGCCTGGTGGAGTGCAAGTTCACCCAGGTGGCAGCCGGCAAGCAGAACGCGGGGAAGGACCTGTTCTTCGCCGCAGGGATCGTCGTCAGCCCGGCAGAAGTCAACGGAATCCTCCTGAAAGGGCTGCGGACCCAGATCACCATCCCACTCTACCCGACGCCGGGCCGAAAGCGGGAGGGCGTCGAGGACCACCTGGAGGACGTCGTCAACGAGATGCAGAAGCTCGGCGTGGACATGTCAGAGATGGACGTGGACGACCTGGAGAACGTGGCCAAGACGCTGAAGGACGAGAAGCCCTACTTCCGATTCCGCACCTGGAGCGGCAGCAAGACGGAGGTCGAGAAGCGGGGCGGGAAGTTCTTCGTCGGCACGAAGGGTCCCTACAGCACGAAGGCTGCTGCGGTCGCCGCGAACCCGTTCGCCGGCAAGGAGCCGATGGTGAACCATGTCTGGTGCGGTGCCTGCGAGTACGTCGAGGACGAGGAGGACACTGGGGTCGAGGACAACACGGAGGAGGCCGCCCCGGTCAAGGCTGCCGTCAAGGGCAAGAAGAAGTCCGCCCCCGAACCCGAGGAGGAGGTCGACCTGGCAGCCCTGGCCGCTGCCGCTGACGACGAGGGAGACGAGGAAGCCGCTAGCAAGCTGGACACCCTGGCGAAGGAGGCCGGGATCAGCGAGGATGACATCGGTTCGGCTGCCAACTGGGCAGCAGTCGTTGAGATGATGGAGAGCGACGACGACGAAGAGGAGGAAGAAGAGGAGGAAGAAGAGGAGGAGAAGGTGGACGACTGGAAGCCCGTCAAGGGCGAGGTCTACTCCTACAAGCATAAGGGCGAGAAGAAGGCTGTCGACTGCGAGGTGATGGTCGTGTTCGAGAGCAAGGAGACTGTCAGCCTCAAGAATCTCACCAACCAGAAACTCTACAAGAGCATCCCCTGGGACAAGCTCCAGCGAAACGACTGAGGTCTTGAAGTATTCTCTGGGGAGGTTGCCGGCTGTCGCAAGAAGTCGGTGCGAGGTTCTACCCCACCTCGTATCTGGAAGTAGGCACCAGACACCTCCTCTATTCTTAACACCTGCCGGAGAGGAAACACGAAAGGAAGGCTGATGGAACCATTAGCAGCAGTATTGCTCGCTTGGTTTGGTGGCGTGCTGCTAGGGCTTGTCGCCGGTTGGAATATCGGGAGACTGATGAAAAGACGCGATGACTGAAACACCAGGCCGGGTCGTCGCGGTGGTTGTAGGTGTAGCTATAATCCTCCACCGTTTGAGAGTCCTCGGACGGCGACCCGGCCAATCACCCGAGGCGGCGTTGACAGTGAAACGCGCGACGAGAGCAACAGGAGTTTAACTTGTGAAGCCGGATTCAGCCCAGGCTGCAACCTGGAACGCTCTGCCGGCGCTTAGTGCGCTGCGGTGGCACGCGGCGTGCGGAATAGTCGTTTGCCTAGCCGGTGCAACTCCGGCCCTCGGGACTTTCGTGAATCACCGCCGGCTCAGCCGGCAGTGTGCGTGCCGATCCTAGGTCGGCAGCCGATGTAGTCGCGGACGTAAAAGCGAGACACTCAGCGAACAATGAAGAGGCCAGCCCACTATAGCCGCCTCCAAAAATCGCCAAAGTGTACGGTAGTTTTGTGGCACCCCGCCCCGGAGTCGTCAACCGGGCGTCGGCCTTTCGGTGCGTAGCTCAGCCTGGCAGAGTGCGTGGTTTGGGTCCACGAAGTTGCCCGTTCAAATCGGGCCGCACCGACTATGAACCTTTACTCCATCGGAATCTGGAACTGCGAGATTCAGGCGTACCGTCCACCGTGTGCGAACTGCATCAATATACCTGTTGCGACACTACGAGAAGGAACTGCGTGCGATTGGCTATTCAGTGCATCGACGTAGGGACTCGGATGGAACCTACGATGACAACGACTGGTGTGTCTTAATCGAGCGGACAGACGGCCTGGCGGAACGAGATATCCTCACACAGTGGGAACGATAATGAAAGGATCGACTGAAATGAAGCCATCGAAAGACAGGGTGTTTCTCGACGCGAGCAGGTCGTTCTTTCACGGCCCGAGCAATGAACACTTGGTCTACCTCGAAAGCACGAAGCTGAACGACAAAGGGGATTACGAATACGTCGTAACTAGGGTGTTTCCTGAAACGCAGCGTGGAACTGCCGTACCTGATTACGTGACAACAGACTACAAAGAGGCGCGGGCGCGATACGACAAGTTTATCGAAGAGATCATTGCGGCTGAACACACTCAGCAACAGCCCGCGCCGCCACAAACCAAGGAGAGTTAGCCGTGGATGTTTGCGACCGATGTAAGTTTTTCTTCATCCAGAAAAACGTCGTCGGTGGGATCATGTGGTACGAGTGCCGCCGCCGCGCGCCGGTGGTCGATAATGGCAATGGAGGATTCCCGACAATCAGTGAACACGACTACTGTGGTGAGTTCGAGCCATCGAACGGAGAACAGGCGCAACCGCCGGCCGCATGAGGTAGTTAAGTCGCAATCTCAAGGGGGCGATAACTTTTCACCAAACCGGAGAGCCTACGATGGTAGTGAAGATGTTGATAGATACTCCGTGCCTGCTGGTGGTGGACGACTTCATCGACGTGGAGACGATGCCTACTGAGGATGGCGTCATAGTCACCGTCAAGAACCTAATGCTACGCGGGAGCGTCCGGGATGCCGAGGATACCGAGCAGGCCAACAGAGTTCTCGCAGAAGCAACAGAGGAAGAGCCACACTGGTTCTATGAGCCCAGTTAAGTGTGCTGCCTGCGGAGGCACTGGGTTAGCTAGCGATGGCTCTCGTTGCATTCCTTGTTCTCTAAGAAAATACAGTGCCCCTTGCACATTGAAAAGGTTTGGCAAACATGCCTAGACTGCCTTCAAGGAAGAAGCTCGTCTTATCTCTAGATACAGAGACCACCGGTCTGGACCTGCGTCATGGTGCTCGCCCTTTCCTTGTCACGTTCTGTGACCAGGATGGAAACAACACGTGGTTTGAGTGGGACGTCAACCCGCTGACCAGGGAGGTGCTGGCAGACGCCGATGATCTGCGCAAAATCAACGATCTGATCTTCGAGGCTGACGTCCTGGTACTGCAGAATGCCAAGTTCGACTACACTGCATTGAATCTGCTGATGGACGGCAAGGATGGCCGACCTAGACTATGGTGGAACTGGGGAAAGGTGGTGGATACTCTGCTAGCCGGGCATCTGCTGGCGAGCAACCAACCTCATGACCTGACCAGCATGACGATGGAGTATCTAGGGACGGACGTGCAACCGTTCGAGGATAAGATGAGGCAAGCCGTACAGGAGTGCCGGCAGGCTTCACCCAAAGGGTGGAGGTTAGCCAAAGCCGGCTTACCTGAGATGCCCTCGGCGAAAGATTCTACGTGGAAGCATGACTGTTGGCTACCTAAAGCCGCCGCGGCAGAGAGAGGCTACGTAGAGGACCACCCTTGGAGGACTGCTACGTCGGATTATGCCAATAGCGACAGTACGTCCACTGTGGCCTTATGGCAGGTGCAGGAGCAGGCAATCGAGAAGAGGCACCTCGACAAGATCTACGCCGAGCGACTGAAGCTGCTGCCGGTGATCGTCAAGGTCGAGAGTCGTGGGATGACAGTCAGCAGGAGTCGGTTCGACGAGCTGAGGAAGAAGCTGCACGGCGAGTCAGTCGAGTTCCACGAAAGGTGCCTTGCCCTGGCAGACCACGAGATTGACTCGCTGCCGGTGAACGGGTGCAGCAACGCCTTGAAGCACGTCCTGTTCGACAAGTTCAAGTTGGTGCCGCCCAAGTTGACGAAGGGCGGGGCCCCGTCTACTGACAAGTACGTGCTGGACGAATGGCTGGCCACCCTGCCTGTACGGTCTAAGCCCCTGCTGTTCATCAAGTGTCTGCGTGGATACCGCCGCAGACAGACAGCTCTGGGATATCTGAAGAGCTATGAGAGCTTCTGGCTGCCCACCGACGATCCTGACACGATGGTGGTCTACAGCTCGTTGAACCCCACGGGGACAAACACGCTGCGATTCAGCAGCGAGCGGCCCAACGAGCAGCAGATCAGCAAGCAGGGTGACGTCAACCTGAGGTACATCTTCGGGCCGGGCCCAGGTCGTGAGTGGTACAGTATGGACGCCAGCAACATCGAACTGAGAATCCCTGCCTACGAGGCAGGCGAGGAGTCGATGGTAGAGCTGTTTGAGCATCCGGAGCAGCCCCCTTACTACGGCAGTAACCACCTGCTGTTCTTCGACATCCTCCACCCGGACCTGTTCGCCAAGTACGGCAAGGACGTGAAGAAGGTCTACGCGAGCACCTGGTATGCCTGGACGAAGAACGGTGACTTTGCCATCCAGTACGGCGCGGTGGCAGAGAGTGGTACGGCGGACAGGGCCTACCACGTGCCAGGAGCCCAGGCTAAGATAGAGAGCCACCTGGTCAAGGTCAAGCAGTTAAGTCAGAGGATGATCGAGTTTGCCAACGAGCATGGCTACGTGGAAACGATCCCCGACAAGACAGTCGACCTAGAACACGGATACCCGCTGCTCTGTACTCGCAGTCGGTGGGGCGGTGTGACGCCCACGGTGCCCCTGAGCTATCACGTCCAGGGCACCGCGATGTGGTGGATGAGCAAGGCTATGGTGCGCTGCCAAAGACGCCTCGATGAGCACAATGAGGGTCTGAAGCCTGAATTCCACGTGCACATGGTTGCCCAGATACATGACGAGCTCCTATTCGACTTCCCCAAGGCAGCCAAGTCGCCAACCGAGGTTACGGATTGGAAGGCGGACAAGTTCAACTACCTGCGATCCAACCTTCCATTGGTCAGGGAGTTGAAGGCGTTGATGGAGCAGGGTGGTGATGACATTGGGGTGCCTACGCCGGTCAACGTGGAGTATCACCCAGTCTGCTGGGCAGAAGGAATAGGAGTATGATCCTGCGTCGACAAAAAAAGACTCCCGGCTGCCTGAGCCAGGAGTCTTGTGAACTGCTAGATTGCAGTAAGCTATTTCGCCTTGACTCCTTTGGCCGTCAGGTAGTAAGACAGCCCGCGGGTGCCCTCCATCTTGACGATCTTCACCAGGCCGTCGACGACAAGGCTGTGCGTGTGGTAGCACAGTCCGTACACGTCAAACTTCGTCAGGCCAGCCTTCTTCGCCAGGTCGGCGGAAGGTCGGGCTGTCCCAACGGACGTAGCTCCGAGCTGACGCATCGCACGAAGCAAGCTGACAGTTCGCTCTGCTGGAGTCGTTCCCTTTGTGGCAGTACGGTTAACCTTTTCAGTGGCTTTCTTGGCCACTTTAGGCAGGCCCTTCTTGGCCGCCTTGGCCTTTGGGTCGGCGGTCTTCTTGACTTTCGACGCAACTTTTGCGGCAGCTTTCTTCGTCTTCGGCTTGACAGCTGGGGCGGTAACGGCGGCGGCCGCGGTGGTAGACTCTTCCTTCTGAATCTCAGGGCACATAGTTTCACTCCTAATGACGCAGGGATGGCGACCTTGCCTGTCCATGGAAGCGTAGAATCGGCGGGCAGAATACTCATCGCTAAACTGCCTGACTCGCCTAGCTGTCGTCCGTTCGTCACCAGAGAACGTTTCAGCCACGTCGTATTGGACGTTCACTGGGGATGGACGACGGTCCATGGGAAACACGATCGCACCCATCTTCTACCCGGCAACCAGGCGGGTTCTGGTTGGCTAGAACACCTAGCCAACATTGCCATTCTATCTAGTTATTGTAAAAAAGTACATATGTATTTCTTGTATTTTCTTAAGATTTTCTAATTGTTTATAATAGGTTACGCCATAAGGACTTATACATTATGAGGAGGTCGTCGATGGACGAATGCATTAAGAAAGTGACTGAGTTTCATAGAAAGTACGGATTCCCAGTGGACCTGCCGCTGGCGGGAGACGACGAGCTGATCAATCTGAGCCATAGCTTAGCAGCGACGGCAGCCGATCTTAAACCATACAGTCCAACTGCCCTGAGAGTTCACCTCATCGTCGAAGAGGCGGCAGAGCTGGCAGCCGCGCTGTCCACTGGCGACGAGGTTGGGGTGCTTGACGCACTGGCCGACTTACTGTACGTGACGGTAGGTACCGCGGTGACGTTTGGATTACCCTTAGCTGCCGCCTTTGACGAAGTCCATAGAAGCAATCTTACCAAGACTATTTCACAGGATCGTCCAGGGCATCCTGGGAAAAGTTTAGGTTACAGCTCGCCAGACTTAGCCTCGCTGCTGACCACAGAGAGAGGTGGGAGATGATGGACAGCTATAAGACTACCTCTGACGCCTACGCCGCCGCTTTGACGGTGCTGCTCGACTCGCCGGATTTTCTCTGTTCGCCGCGAGGTCTTCCGTGCCATGAACTGATGAACTGGCTGTTCGTCGTTGAACATCCAAAGCGTGGCTCAATCGTGACGGCCTCTGCTGAGAGGAATATGAAGTTGGCCAGCTATCTGGCAGCAGAAGAGCGGCTCTACCTGGCGGGTGAGCGGCGGGCTGCAGTCTGGGCGGAACAGGCGTCTAAGTTCTGGGAGAAGATCGCCAACGACGATGGAACGATCAACTCAAATTATGGCTGGCTGACGATGTATAATAGATGTCTCCCTGGTAGAAAGACGCCATGGGAATGGGCTAGAGACCGCCTGATAGCCGACCGGGACAGCCGGCAGGCGTACGTGCGGGTGTCACTGCCAGAGCACCAGTGGGCTGGAAATAAGGACCAGGTGTGCACCATGCACGTCACGTTCATGCTGCGCGATGACCTGCTCCATGAGACTGTCGTGATGCGGTCAAACGACGTCGTACGTGGGCTCGCCTACGACATGCCCTGGTGGTGTTTATTCTTGGAGATGATGGTAGAAGAACTAAACTGTCGTAAGTTGCCATGTCGTGTTGGTACCTATTCACACCTGGCGCACAGCCTGCACCTGTACGAGAGGGATGTCGCCGTCGCCGAGGAGATGCTGGGGAGGATCAAGTCATGACTGGGAAGTCGCAGGAACTGCTGGACTACCTGTCGTCATACGTGGCCTGCTTAGAGGCGAAGCGGGACAGGAGGCTGGGGCAGAAACTGTCCGTGTTCGTCGACCTGGCTATAAGCCTTGCCTCTCTGTCGACATGTAGTCGACGGGCAGTGGGGTGTGTCGTCGTACCGCTGGACCTATCCAGCGTGCTGGCGATAGGCTACAATGGGCCTCCCGCCGGCGAAGACAACGACTCCTGCGACGGCGGAATTGGTACTTGCCAGTGCATCCACGCGGAGGCGAACGCCCTGGTAAAGCTGCGGGATGCCCGTAATTCATTGCTGATCACGACGGTTTCACCTTGCCTGCACTGTGCTGGACTGATCGTCAACTCAGGCGTGATTCAGGCAGTAGCCTACGTCGACGAGTATCGTGACCTGTCCGGGCTGGCCAGGCTGCAAGTCGCCGGGATCGTGACCGTGAGGGTGCAGTCATGAGGCTAGTCGTGGTCGGAGAGCGGATGAACTTACCTACGTGGAGGCCTCGGTACTGGCCCGACGTGCACGGCGACCGCCACTGGCGGCTGATGCTCAGGCTGGGGGCATTCCGCGACGCAAGGTCACGGGCCAAGCTGGCGTCGTTGGGACTGGCAGAATATGACTCTATAAACTTGCTACCACCAGATCCACAGGGCACGTCGTGGGATGCCGAGAAGGCCGAGGAGGTGGCGGTGACGTGGATGGAGAAGTTCAGGGCGTACGACCAGTGCCTGCTGGCCGGCGCGAGGGTGGCCAGAGCATTCCACCTAGGTGGTGGGATGGGCCGCCTGATGGGGAAGTCGACGTGCGCCTGCGGCGTCAGGGTCGTCGTGATCCCTCACCCGTCTGGGCTGAACAGATTCTGGAACAGCCGAATTAAAGTAGATAGCTTATCAGAAAGATTAACCATTCTGTTAAGAGTGAGATAGGATGCCCCAGATACCTAAGAAGAGATTCACCGCGGTAGGCTGCCACATCTTCGCCGGCGGGTTTACCGTCGGGGTAAAGCGGGCAGGGTTCGACGTGCTCTGTCACCTGGAGAACACTGACTACGGCGTGCCTACGGCGAGGGCGAACTTTCCCAAACTGCCAGTCTACGTCGGCGAGGAGAACTGGCCGTTGGACAGGCTGCTGGGTAAGGTCGACTTCGTCTACTGTAACCCACCGTGCGCTCCTTGGTCGATGATGGGCCCACGCACGACGAGAGGGTCAGGAGCCTGGCGGACTGACCCAAGACTGTCCTGGTGGCGGCAGGCGGTCAGCCTACTGTCGTCAGTCAGGCCAAAGGTCTGGGCATGTGAGTCGGTGACGCAGATCTACTCTTCCGGCAGGGAGTTTGTCGACGAGATGACGCGCGAGGCACTGGCGGCTGGGTACTCAGTGACTCACCTGCTGCTGGACGCTCGCTGGGCCGGGGTACCGCAGGCGAGGAGGCGGTTCGTGTTCTTATGCCACCTGTTGCCATCGACGCTTGGGCTAGACTTTGACTGGCGGGAGACGACGGTCAGGCAAGTACTCTCTACGGTCAAGGACCCAGGTTACTCGCGCCCATTTCGTCCAGATCTAGGGCCAGCACTCCGGCAGACGCCAACTGGAGGCCGGTTAGTCACAACCTGGGAACGGCTCAACCCCGGCTTTGAAGCCCGCCTTAACGCCCAAGGTCACGTACAAGGCCGACCGTCGTTCCAGGATTGTCGGCTGCCGCTAGACGGTGTGATGGGTGCCTATGTCGGTGACAAGGTGTACCACCCTACAGAAGATAGATTGCTGGGCATCGAAGAGGCAAAGGCAGTCTGTGGCTACCCGTCAGACTTCCAGCTCGTCGGCCGACAGGGGCCGGAGCTGGGCTCATTGCTGGCCAGGGCCGTGATGCCCCCGGTAGGCGAGTGGCTGGCGTCGGCGGCGGCAGAGACGATCCGGCTGGGCAAGGTCGGTGGCCGCCAGTCTGTCACCCTGGTGGACCTCCGCCGACCGCCCGGCGAGAGGCGGGATCTCACCGCGGAATACGCCGGTGCCGTCGTTCCTGCCCTGGTGGTCGCCGGGCATGATAGGCGTCATGAGAGGCCTCTCAAGACGCCAGAGAAGACTGTCATGACGATGCCTAGACCCCACCAGGTAGGTGAGACCCCTTTTTCTGGAGAAGGTTCTGGCGAGTTCATCCGCCGGCTGTGGATGGCTGGCAAGTACACCCCGGAAGAGTTGGTTCAACTAGTGCTCGTCAACTGGGAAGGGCGGACTACCAAAGTGCGCGACGTCTACTATAACTATCGCCGCCTGTTAGATTCTGGCGTCAAGGGCGTACCACCTTGGCCATCGAGGGTGAAGGCGGCGACTATGGTAAAAGTAGAGTCGCCGGCTATTTTAGTTCAGGCAAAAAAGGTGGCTGGCAGAAGAGGGAAGATCTTATTGACTGGTAGCACACCGATGCAGGTAGGCAGCTCGCGAACGCAGATGAAGATCATCACCTCGATGGAAGCATGGTTTGCCGCCCTGACTGAGATGGGTTACGACGTAGACTGGCGAGTCACATTACCCGGTGAGGACTTGTCTAGCTACACCGCCGTAGTAGCCGCGCTGAATAAGCCAGGGTCAATCGCGAGCCGCCAGTTCTACGGGGCTCTCTGGGCACTGTACAGTCACCCAGTCAAACTTGCCGTGATGGACGACTGGCAGACGCGGGAGTTCATGACAGGTATGAAGACCGTCTCCAAGACTCTGGAGAGGGCGTTCAGGATCTTCCAGCACGTACCAGAGAAGTGGAGGCCGCGATTGTACAAGATGCTGCTGGCACTCAGGGACGAACCGTGGCCATGGACGACAGTCGTGCCGATCTTTGATGGTGGCGACGCGTCACTGCTAGGGTTGAACCGTGGGCCAGTCGCCGGGGTGGACCCGACTAGCTATGTGCGGCGATACCCAGTGACCAAGGTGAGCCGGGAGAGGAGGTGGGTGCAGGCGTCGCTACTGCTGAAGGACCCACCAGTGACCTGCTGGCCGACGGAGTTCTTTGGCAATGCTGGCAGGGCGATGGGCGGGCTGAGCAAGTCAAAGACCAGGGAAGCGCGGCGGCGGGTGGTCGAGTCTGAGCTCATGGTAGAATACTGTCGATCGTGGGGCATCCTGTCGCCAGCTCACCCGCACAGCGGCAGTGGCTGGTGGCGGGTGCGATATTTGATGTCTGCTGATGCCGGCTGCGTGCTGTCCGCCTCGGACGACGAGGCCGCCGTGCTGGGCGAACCGTACATTAGGGCAGCAAGCTCGGCCGGAATCGCGAGAGTAGAATCGCTGACGGACGGGATGCTACGTCGCTGGGCCTACGACCAGCGGCAGCGGCTGGCCGAGGTGGCCTGGTCAAAAGATAGAGTGAAGGACTCACTGTCAAACCTGCTGAGGCGGGCAGAGGAGGTGAAATGAAACGAACACTAGTCACCGGCGGGGCCGGGTTTCTGGGATCGCACCTGTGCGAGCGGCTCGTCGAGCGAGGGCACGACGTCATCTGTCTCGACAACTTCTTCACCGGCCAGAAGTCGAACGTCACCCACCTGCTCCCCTGCTCGAACTTCGAGCTGATCCGCCACGACGTAACGCAGCCTATCTTCTTAGAAGTCGACGAGATCTACAACCTAGCCTGCCCTGCCTCGCCGAACTATTATCAGTCCGACCCAGTCAGGACGATGAAAACCTCTGTCCTAGGCGCGATCAACGTTCTGGAGATGTCCAGGCAGCTTGGGGCCAGGGTGTTACAAACTTCCACCAGCGAGGTCTACGGCGATCCCGAGGTTCATCCACAGCCTGAGTCGTATCGTGGCCTGGTGAACCCCGTTGGGCTGAGGGCCTGCTACGACGAGGGCAAGCGAGCCGCTGAATCTCTTTTTGTGGATTATCGTAGGCAGTACGCGGTAAACTCGCGTATCGTGCGGATCTTCAATACTTATGGTCCTGGTATGCATCAGTCTGACGGTCGTGTCGTCTCGAATTTCATCTTCCAGGCGATTTCCGGTCAAGATATTACAATCTTTGGTGACGGCCAGCAGACTCGGTCATTCTGCTATCGAGACGACCTGATCGATGGGCTGCTCCTCATGATGAGTGGGCCGGACGACTTCGTGGGGCCGGTCAACCTCGGCAACCCTGAGGAATGTACCATGCTCGAGCTCGCCGAGTTGGTGTTAGAATTGACTAATTCACGGTCAAAGTTGGTCTACCGGCCGCTCCCGTCCGACGACCCAGTTCGACGCCGGCCCGACATCTCGCTGGCCAAGAGGCAGCTTGGCTGGCAGCCGACGGTCTCACTCCGCGATGGGCTAGGCCGGACAGTCGAGTGGTTCTGTCAGAAGTACGAGGCGGAGGTAGTAAGATGACTCATGAAGAGTATGAGAGGCTGGTGGTAGAGTTTACTGCAGAGATGACGGCCGTCACGATGGCCAAGAACTCAGACTATTCGGCAGGGACAGACGACGCGATGAACGACTATTATTCTGCGGCAAGAAGAGCCGGCATCACACCAGTGCAGGCTTGGTTTGTCTTACTGTGTAAACATGTACATGCTGTCGAGCGGTACGTGAAGACTGGGCAGCTCAGTTCGGAGACGATTCATTCCAGGCTGATCGACCTGGCAAACTACGCGATGTTAGGCGATGCCCTGACGAGAGACTTACAAGAGAAGAAAGCAGGTGACGATGCCAAAGGTTGAGACGGACGTCCCCGAGAAGCTGAGACCCTACAAGTTCCACGGGCTAGATATGGTCTGGGACGACAGGGTAGCCACGGGGGACTGCCCCTGGTGTGGCAGGGAAGGCAAGTTCTCCGTGAGTCTGGAGACGGGGCTGTGGAAGTGCTACGTCTGCGGCGAGGGGAGTGAGAAGGGTGGGGGCAACGTGTACACGTTCCTGCGTAAGCTGCTGGAGAAGTCGATCGAGGGCACTGTTGACTACCATGACCTGTCCAATGATCGTGGGATCTACCCAGACACGCTGGTGTTCTGGGAGCTGGCCAAGTCGGTGATCGACGGGACATGGCTGATCCCCGGGTACAACGCCGAGGGCAAGCTCTGCCAGATCTACCGCAGGGTGACTAACGCTCATCGCAGTTTATTGATGCCGACGCCAGGGCTAGGCCACCAGATGTTCGGGAGGAACCTGGTGAGAGAAGACTCTGACGCGATCTACGTATGCGAGGGACCATGGGACGGGATGGCCCTGTGGGAGGCGATGGGCCACTGCAAGAGGGTTGAAGGAGGGCTAGCCTCCACGGCGAGCTCCTCCAGCAGCCTGCTGGGTGAGGCCGGGGTGATCGCGGTGCCCTCGTGCAGCACGTTCCTGGAGGGCTGGCTGCCCCTGTTCGACGGTAAGAGAGTAACCCTGCTCTACGACAACGACCATCCGGGGGTACACCCCAGGACGGGTAAGCCCGTACCCCCCGCAGGGTGGGCTGGGATGGCCCGTGCGGCAGGACTGCTGGCCGGGGTGGCCCGATCGGTGGAGGTGGTACGGTGGGGAGGACCAGATGCCCCGTTCGACGCCTCCCTGGCCCCCGGCTACGACGTTCGGGACGCCCTTAGCCCCCTAGGGCCTGGCACGCTGCCGGAGCGTCTGGGGGCACTCCTGGGGCTCGTAGGGACCATACCCCCTGATTGGGTTAAACCCAAGAAGGCTAAGGCCCGCAAGGGGGGTGAGGCGATGGAGTGCAAGGCTTGCCCCTCCTACAGGGTACTGACCAACAGCTGGCGGAAGGCGCTCCGCTGGACGGACGGGCTGGACCGTGCGTTGAGCTGCATGCTGGCCTGCGCGGCCTCCACCAGGATGATCGGCGACCAGCTGTGGCTGAAGGTGATCAGCCCCGCGTCCTCGGGGAAGACGACCCTGGCCGAGGCGGTGGCCGTGGCCAAGAAGTACGTCAAGGCGGTCAGCACCATACGAGGGATGCACTCAGGGTTCCGTGAGGAGGGTGGCTCCGGGGAGGACAACAGCCTGCTGAGCCAGGTGTACGACAAGACGCTGGTCATCAAGGACGGGGACACGCTGCTGAAGTCCCCTAACCTGGAGCAGGTGCTCAGCGAGATGCGAGACGTGTACGACGGGACCAGCCGCACCTCCTACCGCAACAAGATGAGCAAGGACTACGAGGGCATCAGGCTGACCGTACTGCTGTGCGGCACCAACAGCCTGAAGCAGATCGACGCCTCGGAGCTGGGCGAGCGGTTCCTGGACTGCGTGATCATGGACAAGATCGACGACGAGATGGAGGACGAGATCCTGGAGCGGGTGGTCCACCGGGCTGCCCGTGACGTGGCAGTAGAGTCCAACGGCCAGGCTGCCGACCACTACGCCCCGGAGCTGAGCGAGGCGATGCAGCTGACCGGGGGCTACGTGACCTGGCTGAGGGAGCACGCCGCTGACCTGCTCTCCGGGGTCGAGTACTCCCCGACGGTCCGGCGGAAGCTGACCCGGCTGGGCAAGTTCGTGGCGCACATGAGGGCCAGGCCCAGCGTCAGGCAGGAGGAGGTGGCGGAGCGAGAGTTCGCCACGCGGCTGGTGAGCCAGCTGACCAGGCTGGCGGGGTGCCTGGCGTTGACGCTGAACCGGGACTCCGTGGACGAGGAGGTGATGCGCAGGGTGCAGCAGGTGGCGATGGACACGAGCAGGGGCAGGACGCTGGCGATCGCGTCGCACCTGCACGGGCTGGACGACGGCCTGGAGTCCAAGACGATCGCCCTGTTGACGGGGCAGACGGAGGACAAGACGCGGGGGCTGCTGAGGTTCCTCCGTGCGATCGCCGTGGTGGAGAACCACCAGCCCGTCAACGCGAAGGGGGTAAGAGGGAAGGTCCACTGGAGGCTGACCGACCGGATGAGGAGGCTCTATCACGAGGTGGTGGCTCCCTTGGAGGGAGAGCTTTGATTTTTCGGCCCCCTTATATAGATATACTACTACGTAGTATTTACGTAGTAGACTCCGCCGATACCATTATACAATCGAGGCTAAACTTAGTAAATAGGGGTTTACGGGGGGTACCCAGGTAATTAACCTAAAGGGTCAGGGGGTAGGGTATAATGAGTCGCGTGGGGTTGGTTTCCTCTGGCCTACGAAGGAGAGCGAGATGAAGAGCGACGAGAGCAAGAAGAAGAGCAAAGAGAAGTGCTGCGGGAACTGCAGGTGGTGGTTTCCCGATGCAACAGCTAGCTCGAAACTCTGCACTGAGATCCACCCTTTTGCTGGAACTTGCCACGGAGGCCCGCCTGCGGCGTCGAGAGGCATAAACGCCCTGGGAGAGTGGCCTCTGACTCTCTCCTCCTGGGGCTGCGGGAGGTTCAAGAGGCTGAAGCCTCACGACGGGCTGACCCTGGTGGAGCTGCTGGTGACGATCAGCATCGTCAGCGTGCTGGCCATGTTCGTGCTGCCCAGGGTGACGGTCGACAGTGAGACTCGCAGGGCAAACGGTGCCGCGAGGATCGTCGTCAGCGCGATGAACCTGGCCAAGTCCCGATCCTACGAGACGGGGAGGCCCTGTGGGGTGAGGTTCATAGAGACGGAGGGGAGGCACGGGGCATGCCGAGTGATCCAGCAGGTGGAGCAGCCTCCGCTGTACGGAGGGTCGTCCGAGGACTCGACTCTTCAGTTGAGCAGGGTGACGACCGACGACGGGCATGCGTGGTTCTACGCCGACGTGAGTGACCTGGTGGTCGACGTGGATTACATATCGGCAGGAGACCGAGCGCAGTTCAACGGGCAGGGAGCATGGTACACCGTCAGGCATATAAGGCGAGACTACCCGGTGGCCGGGGTGAGTCGAGTACAGTTCCAGTCGGTCAGGCTGGTGGACATGGTGCCCGACTACCCGTACCCCGTGACGTTCCAGTTCAAGTTAGCTCCTAGGCCGTCCATGGGGGAGCCTGCGGTGTTGCCGGGTGACTCTGTGGTAGACCTGTCGTGCTCGGGCTACGAGATGTCCCTGTTCGAGAGCGGCGGGTCGGTGACGGTGATGTTCACGCCTACGGGTAGGCTGGGCGAGGTATACTACGTCGACAGAGGCGAGGACAGGAGGGTAGTTCCCCTGTCCAACCTGTACCTGCTGGTGGGGTCAATCGGTCAGACTCCGGACCCAGTGGACGTCAGGAGTGGTCCAGTCCCGACGGTCGTGCAGCCAGACTCTCTGGAGTCCTCCAAGCCCAACTGGCAGAGGATGAGCAGCCGGTGGGTGGTGGTCAGGCCGTCCACGGCGCTGGTCAGGTGGGAGTTGAACGCCACTACCCCGGTGTGGGACGCTGACATGAGCGGGAGCCTCAGCCCCGCTCTGATGAACGGGTTGGCGGAGGCCAGGAAGTTCGTGGAGGAACAGTGATGACGGACCTAGAGATGCTGCTGACGCTGTGCGACCACCTGGACCTGACTCGGGTGGACCACCTCAGGCTCGCGGAGGACCAGTACGCCGTCCTCAGGTGCGCAGATGGTCAGGTGCTCGTCGTGCTGGGAGAGGGCCAGTCGTCGAAGTGTGTCGGGCTGCTGCCTGACAAGATCGTGTTCGAGTTCTCCGGGGAGGGAAAGATCACAGGTCACTCCGTCAACGACAGGCAGGTCATAGGACACTCGATTGCCAGTAATCTCGAGAGTAGATTCATGGAGTCACTGGGATGAAGAGTTTTGACGTCAGGGTCAGGTGGATGCTGAAGCAGGACGGCCCTGCGGTGAGGAGCATCGAGAGGAGCATCTTCCATGACCCGTGGGACGAGGAGGACTTCTCCTACTTCCTGCAGAGGAGATACACGACCGGGAAGGTGGCCCTGGTCGACGACCTGGTGGTGGGGTACATGGTCTACGTGAGCGGGATCACTAAGCTCACGTGGAGCATCCTGAACCTGGGGGTACTGGAGGACTTCCAGAGGATGGGGGTAGGCAAGGCGCTGGTCGACTCGTTCAAGGCCCGGGCCAGGAAGCCTACGGAGAGGTTCCCAGAGGGCAGGATGGTCAGTGCCCTGGTGGACGAGAGGAACCTGGAGGCGCAGATGTTCTTCAGGTCGCAGGGGTTCCGGGTGGACAGGATCTGCAAGAATCACTACGAGGACAGCTGGGGGGAGCTGAGCGACGGGTACAGGTTCACCTGGGTGCCTGACGTCATGGCTGGGCTGCCTGGCCACGACACTACTGATGCCTTGTCTGAGAAAGGGGAAGAAGATGGAAGCACTGCTTGACCTGAACCCGCTGTTCCTGGTGCTCCTGGGGTTCGCCGGACTGTCCTTCATCGTCGGCGACAGCAAGGGACATGCCATACTGGGGTTCCTGCTTGGGTTGTCCATGGGACCAGTGGGTCTGATCGTGACATTGCTGATGCCCTACCCTCCGAGGAATGACTGAGGTAGTATTAGCGGAGCTAATAATCAGCCCGAGATGTATAAGGGAGTATAATGGGAAAGTTGTCGGAGAAACAAGAGAGATTCATCGTCGAGTTTGCCACCATCAGGAACGGTACTCAGGCAGCGATCAATGCTGGGTACAGCAAGAAAGTGGCTGGAATCGTAGCATGCAAACTGCTGAAGAGGCCTGACGTGATGGCCATCCTCCATCGCATCAAGGAGAAGGACGAGAGGAAGTTCGAGCTGACCAGGGAGCGAGTCCTGAGCGAGCTGGCGAAGGGGTTGTTTCGTGATCCTCTAGGGATGGAGAACGAGGCAGGTATAGTAGTCTCCAGGCTGAGGGACATCCCCTCCGAGCTGCGCACCATCATCGACAGCTTCAAGGTCACGCAGCTCTTCAGCAAGAAGGGCGAGGTGGTGGGCCAGAAGATAGAGGTGAAGTTGATACCCAAGGCCGCAGCGATCGACATGGGGATGAAGCACCTGGGAGCCTATGCAGCCGAGAAGCAGGAGACGAAGGTGAGCCTGGACTGGGAGCAGATGTACGGCAGGTCCGCCATCGTCGACCCTGCAGAGGACGCGATCAAGCGGGTAGTGAGCGAATGAGCGTCGCAGAGCTGACCGACACGGTCGTGGACCCCCTCAAGCTGGCCAGGATGAACTGGCCTCACGTCACGTTCTACCGGCAGCAGCAGGAGATCATCTACTCGGTCGTCGACAACCGGGAGACGGTGGTGGTGGCAGGCAACCAACTGGGAAAAGACTTCGTGGCCGGGTTCATCATCCTGTGGTTCTTCCTGACTCGACACCCCTGCAGGATCATCACCACCTCGGCCAAGGACGACCACCTGAGGGTGCTGTGGGGCGAGATAGGCAACTACATCAGCACAAGCAAGTACAGGCTGACCTACGACCCCAAGCAGGGCGGCGACGGCGGACTGATCGTCAACCAGCGTGAGATCAAGCGTGTTGTAGGTCATCAGGTGGAGGAGATCAGCTACGTCAGGGGGATGGTCGCCTCGCAGGACAAGCTGGCCGCCATGCAGGGGCACCACGCCACGCCCTACCCCGACACGATGGAGTCCAGGTTGAACCTGCCACTCTCGCTGTTCGTCTGCGATGAGGCGTCCAGCGTGCCGGACGGGTACTACACCATGGCGGACACCTGGGCCAAGCGCATGCTGATCTTCGGCAACCCGTGGCCCTGCGACAACTTCTTCAAGCACGCAGTCAAGGGCAACCCCAAGACCAGAGACACGGGAGGAGACCTAGGATGGGCTTAGTCTATTGTGGTCAATGTAAGTTTTGGGTCATGGATCAAGAAGATCCGATAGTCAGGGAAGACGGCAGTACGTTTCAGTCCGGAGACTGTCATCGACACGCCCCTTCTCCAACAATGGCTGAATTGTTCCCCGCAGGGGACAACCTAGAAGACTGGGGAGTGCATTGGCCAGAGACATTCAGTGATGATTTCTGTGGAGATGGGGAGACCTAGGATGGGCATAGCTGGAAGGGTAGTACACTGTCGCAAGGAACCCTTCGACGTCTACGTCGGCAGGCCCTCGATGTGGGGCAACCCGTTCAAGATCGGGGTTCACGGCGATCGTGAGGAGGTGCTCAGGAAGTACGAGGAGTACGTGAGGAACGAGCCACTGCTGATGGGGGCGCTCCCCGAGCTGAGGGGCAAGACGCTAGGGTGCTGGTGCAGTCCGTTGCCGTGTCATGGTGAGGTGCTGCTTAAACTGCTGAGGGAGCTAGACGAGAAGCGATCAGGGACTTGACATGAGTACGAGAATGAAAGTAATAGCTGCGATCGCCTGTGTCATGGTGCTAGTCACCTTATCTTACATCTCTGCCCTGGGTCGAGACGAAAGAACTGAGCAACGGTCGAAAAGTCGCTACGAAGACGCGAGGTATGAGGTGCTGCACCCTGACTGGGAAGCTGAGAGTAGGCACCGATGACGATCGGACTGAAGCGCAAGGTCATTCGGATCAAGGCGGAAGACAGTCCCAACGTGAGGCTGGCGATGGCCGAGATCGCTGCTGGACGCGAACCCTCTGGCAATGTATTAGTGCCCGGGGTGAAGCAGTGGTGGGAGTACAAGACCAACCGGAGGGACTGGGACCCTCACCAGCAGTGCGTCAGCCTGGACGCGGACTGGTACGAGGGAGCTGACGTCAAGATGTTCCCCGTGGAGTGGCTCAACCGTGCGGAGCAGTTGGCGGAGGAGGCCAAGAACGTCAGACGCACGGCGGTGGCGATGGGGGTAGATACTGGCGAAGGCTCGGCAGAGACTGCGTTATGTGCGGTGGACTACCTAGGTCTGGTGGCACTGGAGTCGAGGAGGACACCTGACACGAGCGTGATACCTGGCTGGGTGCTGGCGTTCGCCCGCGAGCACGGGGTGCCAGCCGACAAGATCATGTTCGACCAGGGGGGAGGAGGACTGGAGCACGCCGACCAGCTCCGCCGGCAGGGGTATAATGTCAAGACGGTGGCGTTCGGGTCCACGATCGCGGCACCGGTAAGGCCCCGAGGAGTCATCAACCCGCTGGCCGCCAGGAAGGAGCTGGTCGAAGAGCGGTACGTGTACAAGAACCGCAGGGCAGAGATGTACCACAGGCTGAGGCTGCTGCTCAAGGAGGGCTTTGCCATATCGAGGGACCACGTCGAGCTGAGGCGTCAGTTGGCCCCGGTGCCCCTGTGGTACGACAGGGAGGGCAGGATCTACCTGCCGCCCAAGAGCACGCAGCCTGGGGACGACGACGACATGGTCACGATGACGAAGCTGATAGGGTGCAGCCCTGACCAGTCCGACGCACTAGTCTTGGCAGTACACGGGATGACGGCGAGGGTTCACCAGCAACGAGTCAGCAGCATGGTGTAGCATGGACCAGGCAGAGTATGATCGACTGTGCAGGCAGCGGGAGACGGTCGTGGGGGACAGTGTGGCTGAGGGTCTCGACTCCCAGTCCATCGTGGTGGACGGTCAGACGGTCGCTCCGCTGAAGATCACGTTCGTCAACTCCACTCCCCAGGAGATGAACGACTTCGACCACGAGCAGCTACGGGAGCATGTCGAGGTGGTGGGCCGCACTGCCAGCGGGATGGAGCTGATTCGTCGTCACGGAGGAGCTGACCAGGCAGGCAACGACGCCTGGCGTCATTTCATGCGACGGATGGGCAGGCTGAGGTGAGTTTCAATCCCTAGGTGAGAGCGAAGAAGGGAACGCGATAGATGAGTAACGCCCCTTACGTCCCCACGGACAAGTTCGGCAACGCCCTGGCCACTGCCTTCACCCGCAACGTCGGGCCCAAGCTGGACGGGGAGCTGATCAGCAATGCCCTGCTGGCTCGCACGGAGCTGCTCAGCACGCTGCTCGACCCCAGGCGGGACATCAACGCCGAGTGCCACTACCCAGCGACTCAGGACGTCTCTCCTGAGTCTTACAAGGACCTCTATGCTCGCGATCCCATCGCCTGCCGGGTGGTGCAGTGCATCGCCAAGGAGAGCTGGCAGGTGCAGCCGACCGTCTACGAGTGCGAGGACGAGGAGATCACCACGCCCTTCGAGGAGGCGTGGGACGCCCTGCAGCCGATGACCAACGGGGTGAGCTGGTACAAGTCCGAGGAGGGGGGCAGCGTGTGGGAGTACCTGCTCCGTGCGGACATCCTGTCGGGCATCGGACACTTCGGGGTATTGCTGATGGGCTTCGACGACGGGAAGAACCTGCAGGAGCCCGTCGAGGGGGCGATGGTCACGAACTTTGACCCAGAACAGCCTAGGAATGACGAGGGTCAATTTGTAGACATGTACCATGGAACGTCTCCAGAGAAGGCGAAAAAGATCCGTGAGGTAGGTTACTTGAAACCAGCAGAGGGGTCTGATATCTACCTTACGAAGAATCCAGAATACGCTAAGACATACGGGACTGAGGTATTCCACGTGAGGGTCCCTCAGTCGAGTTTGTCTCGTGTTGACTTTGAGTCCGGTATCGGCAGTGGTGGGCTATCTGATGAGGATAAGCAGCAGCTAGACTACGCCTCAGAGTACACTTATAGAGGGGACAAACTTAGCATAACCCCCCAGCGAAAGACCGTAGTGATTCATGGGATAAGACACGTGGTCAATTCGCTGATGATGAATGCTGGACCAACTCATCGGTTCACTCCTGACTGCTACCTCACCGAATCAGAGGAGGCCAACCTTCGCAAGCTGCCGAACCTCAACTCTGTGGAGTCTAGAGTCCTGGACCAACTGGCCAGGCAGCGGCAGTTCATTGTCAACGCACTGGAGAGGGAAGATCAGCAGAGGCGAGGTACGGCGGTGTTCGGCGAGGCTACCGGAGAACGTGACTACGAGGACAGGACGAGCGGCGTCCAGGGGACCGACAAGCAGTACAGCCAGGAGTTCGGGCTGCAGGGCGAGGCTCGGTACGACCCAGGACTGAGCGGCACCGACCAGCAGTACTTCGGGGTGCAGTTCGGACCCAGCGAGCAGCCCGTCAAGCAGCCGAGCAAGAAGAAGCTTAGGTTGCTGTTCCTTCGTCCCTACGACGAGTCCCTGGTGCAGGTCGTCCGCTACGAGTGGAGCGTGAACAACCCGAGGTTCGGCCAGCCTGTGATGTACCGCATCACGCTCAACGACCCTCGCGAGCAGCACAGCGGGATCGGGCTGCCCATGGCCACCGTGTTCGTCCACTGGTCCAGGGTGCTGCACCTGGCGGACAACCTCAACAGCAGCGAGATCTTCGGCGCTCCCAGGATGCGACCCGTCCTCAACCGGCTGATCGACCTGCAGAAGATCTACGGGGCCAGCGCAGAGGGGTACTGGCAGGCAGCGTTCACGGGGCTATCCCTGGAGACGCACCCACAACTGGGAGGCGACGTCACCATCGACAAGGCAGACGTCCGCAACCAGATCGAGAACTATGTCAACTCACTCCAGAGATACCTGGCCTTGACGGGTATGAGCGCCAAGACTCTGGCCCCCCAGGTGAGCGATCCCTCCAACCAGATCGACAAGCACCTGGAGGCGATCTGCATCCAGCTGGGGATACCCAAGCGAATCTTCATGGGCTCAGAGCGGGGGGAGCTGGCCTCCAGCCAGGACGACGCGAGCTGGAACGACCGGCTCAAGGCTCGTCAGCAGGGCTATATCACCCCTAGGATCATCGTGCCGTTCGTGGACCGGCTGATCGCGGTGGGTGTGCTGCCCGAGCCGAACTACGTGGAGCCTGTAGAGGAGGACCCGTTCAGCGAGGAGCAGTTCGATGGAGAGCAGTTCGGGGACGACCAGCCCTACTCCCCTGGTGGACCGGGAGGGGCTGGCAGCATGGATGACGACGATACGGGATACTCCCTGGAGTCCGAGCCCGGAGCTGCTGGGGAGCCTGAAGAGTCACCCCAAGATGGAGATGAGGATGCTGGGGATGATCAAGGAGATGCTGATGAAGAGAACCTCGCCAGGTTAGGTCTGACGAAGAATGCGCTGACCGACCAGTTCGACGAAGGGCAGGAGCTGCCAGTCGCGTCCATCATGGAAGACCCAGTCACCATCAAGACGAAGACGGGCTACACTGTATCTTGGCCTGACCTGGACAGCAACACGGACCTCTCTAAGGCCCAGATCGCCTCCACCAAAACCCAGGCGTTGGCAGCCTACGTGAGCGGCAACGTGGAGTCGGTGATGCCCCTGATGGAGTTCTACACGAAGATACTGGGATTCCCAGAGGAGGAGGCAGTGCTGCTGGTGAAGGCCGCAGAAGAGCAGCAGCTAGAGCAGCAGCAGGAGCAGGCGGAACAGCAGATGGCTCAGATACCGCAGATGCCAGATGGGAGTCAGGGCTCTGGCATGGTCGGAGGAGATGAGGGCGGTCAGGCTAACTTCAACGACCAGCGAGCTGGGGAGGAACCCCAACGTCCTTTTGACCATGGGGTCGGTAATGCTTACTGTTCTACAGGAGAAGGTGGTGGTGTTGACCCCAGCTGTTCTCCAGGGTCCAGTCAAGGTAAGACAGGAAAAGTTCTCTCTTTATGGCGTGGAGGAGAAGCGCCCGTAGGAGATCGTCCTATATTTATGACAACCAGTAAGTCTGGGGCCGCTGAATACGGTGAGCCTAGCAAGTACAATGTCACCATCAGCAACCCATTGAAGTTGAAGAGTACAGGGTTTGATCCAACTTTGATTCGTATAGCAGAGTCTGCTGGCGTTAAGTTTGATCGTCCGTACGGGCCTGAGGAGGTTTACAGTGAGGAACTAGCTGATGCTGGGGAAGCCGCTGGTCTTTATGCTGACCGAGAAGAACTGGCAAGACATCTACCTAATCTCATTTATATTCCTAAGGTGAGAGAGGCCCTTCAGCAGGCAGGATATGACGCTCTGGAGTTTGACGATGAGCTCTATGGGGGCCATATTAAGACATATGCTCTCTTTGGAAGTAAAGTGCTAACTAAGAATATACATTGTCCAACAGGCAAAGTTGGACTAGCCAGCTTCCCTTTCGATGACGACGTAGAGAACGTGAGTGGAGAGCAGTGGATAACCGTCAAAGGGACCCATGTGAAAGTTGACGACTCGGGGAAGATCGAGAGCGGTCCAGCAGGTCTGAAAGGCGAGAAGTCTGGAAGACCAACCGTAGCAGCGACCGATCACCCAGAAACTCCTGAGTTCAAGGAATGGTTCGGAGACAGTAAGGTGGTGGATGAAGAAGGCAAGCCACTGGTAGTCTACCACGGTACAAGATCAAACTTTGAATCATTTGACAAGAGCAAGACAGGCAGCCGTCTTGACCCAGGTGACTGGGGTCAAGGATTCTATTTCGGGGATGAAGATAAGGCCGTTGGCTATGGTCATGATGATCCTTCTTGGAAGACCATGCCAGTCTACCTGTCTATGCGTAATCCTCTCCTGATCGTCGGTGATCGTAACTTTGATGAACTGAGCCCGGATCATCCCATGGTGCCAGTCTTGTCAAAAATGTTCGGTAAAGACGTGGTGGCAAAAGCTGTGGCTGACGGAGACGGGATGCCTGCGTTTGTGTATAGCATCGGGCATGAGAACTTCACCAGAACTCTGCAGAAGAACGGGTATGACGGAGTTCTACGGGTCTTCAAGCCAGGTAGCTTTGAAGCAGTCGTGTTTGAACCGAACCAGATCAAGTCTGCCACGGGCAATCGTGGCACGTTTGACCCAAGAGATCCAATCATCACACACCAGAAGAACTGCTGATCAATCACCTTAGGATGAGTCCAATGGCCGAGTTCACCAGTGAGCAGGTTGACACCATCGTCTCCAGGTATCTGGAAGGCGAGAAGTCCAGAGATATCGCCAAGAGTCTCAGGTGCGAGACGAAAGATGTCGTCCAGGTCCTGCAGTCTAGGGGGATCGGACTTCGCCATCGCATGTGCGCCAGCCTGCCCTCGCCGGAGGAGATCGAGTGTCTCAAGGAGAAGATACGTGCCGCCAGGGAGCTGGCCAAGCTGGACACGTACACTCACCAGGGGAGATGCGTCATCCCTGTCTGCATCGCTTCCAAGCACCACAACGGTCATCCCATGGTGGACTTCCATGACTAGGCGATTGGTCAAGAGGAAGAAAGTTGTCCGCAAGGCTGGCAGGGTGGGTAGGCTCGACCCCAGCCGCACGATCACGCTGCGTCGACAGTTCCAGGCAGACCTGTCACGACGGTTCGCCAAGGTCGCCAAGGAGCTGACCAGGTTGATCGTCGAGGAGGATGCCCTGGGGTTGAAGCCTCGTCCTACGCTGGTATTCCACGCAGGAGATGAGCCAGGTAGGTGGATCACTGTAAGAGGCAACCACGTGTTCATCCCCGAGGGTAAGGACACGGGGGACGTTATCAAGAAGCATTTTGAGGAGTTGAAGGGGAAGAAAGAGACACAGCCTGGACAATCGAAACAATCCGCCATTAAACAGACGGAGACCCCCGAGTTCAAGCGGTGGTTCGGCGACAGTAAGGTGGTAGACGAGAAGGGTGAGCCACTGGTGGTGTATCATGGGACGACGGCCGATTTTGACATTTTCGATACGCAACCCAATCTAGGATTAGGGGCGCATTTTGGAACATCCGAACAGGCGGCCTTCCGGGCAGGTATGCATGAAGGAACAAACATCAAGCCTGTTCACTTAATGCTTATGAACCCGATAGAAATGAAGGACCATACGTGGGATAGACCTGATACTCTAATTAACTGGGCAAAGTCAGCAGGACTAGACTCTGATGGTAAGCTGGAATTAGCGAAGGAACAGTATTGGAATAGCCTTCTCTCTGCTGAAGCTAAAATGAGAAAGCTGGAGCGGGAAGGGCCACTCAATGAGTATCGGACTGCAAAGCATGAGGTGTCAGAGACGCGGAAGAGAGGGGCTGACAAAGTTGGTAGAATAGTGCGACAGCGGATCGAGCAAGCTGGTTTTGACGGAGTCAAGTACCAGAATGAAGTCGAGGGGAAAGGAATTTCGTGGATTGCCTTCCACCCTCACCAGATCAAATCAGCCTCTGGCAACCGAGGCACGTTCGACCCCGACGACCCGATCATCACGCACGCGGAGGGTCGGTGGCAGTTCCACTCCATAGAACAGAAGCTGACGATGTTCAGGGAATGGTTCAAGAGGCTAGTCTTCCAGCACCTAGTCGGGGAGCACCTGAGCGAGGACGACTGGTGGAACAAGTACATCGCCGACGGGTTCAGGCGAGGAACTGCTCGTGCCTTCGACGACACCAGACCGCAGGTCAAGGCGTTCCTGGGCAGGGACCCGGAGAGCGTCAGGGACTTCTACGACGGGACCCGTGAGGAGTTCCTGCGCAGCAGCTTCAACTGGCCCGTGTCCAGGGAGAAGGTGCGGGTGCTGGCCTCCAGGACTTTCACCGACCTCAGGGGGGTGACGGACCATATGGCGGCCAGGGTGAGCCACACGCTGGTGGACGGGCTGACCAAGGGAGACCACCCGAGCGTGATCGCCCGTGAGCTGCGAAAGAACGTGAGCATGAGTGCCACGCAGTCCAAGATGGTGGCCAGGACAGAGATCATTCGGGCACACTCAGAGGGACAATTGGACGCATTCGAGAAGATGGGCGTGACCGAGGTAGGGGTGATGGCCGAGTGGGCGACGGCCGATGACGATCGGGTGTGCAAGCTGTGCGCCCCGCTGGACGGCGTCGTGCTGAAGGTGGGTGAGGCGAGAGGACTGCTTCCCAGACATCCGAATTGTCGCTGTTGCTGGACGCCAGCAAATGTGGGTGAGGACAAGAGCGAGCAGAAGAGGACCAAGGGTTCCATCCTGGGAGCCTTCGACAGGAGCTACGAGGCGGAGATGCCCAAGTCCTTGGATCGGACGCTGGGGGAGCAGAAGAAGTTGAGCAGTTGGGGCGGGGCTGACAAGAGCGTCAGCAGGACGAGACCGAAGAGCGTACTAGACTGAGGAGTATAGATGAAAGCTCAAGTGCAAGAGAACAATCGCAAGATCACCGACCTGCTGCAGGAGATGGTCAACGCTGAGACTACTAGCCGCAACCTCTACTGGGCCAGGAGCGTGTTCTGGCGCAGCGTAGGGATGGCCAAGCTGGCCGAATACTACCTGGAGCAGAGCAGCGAGGACCACGCTCAGCGCAGCGCCGATCGCATGGCGTTCCTCGGCAGGCAGCCCGAGATGAACCCGACAAAGGTGGACAGCTCTGACGAGAGCGACATCTCCGAGCAGCTCCGGGTGGACCTTCAGGTCGAGATCACCCTGGCGAACAGCTACGAGGAGAACATCGAGAAGGCGGAGCAGGAGAACGACTGCGTCACCCGTGACATCTGGCTGGGAGTACTCAGGTCTACTCAGGATCACGTCGACCTGCTGCAGGGCTGGCTCAGGCAGATCGAGCTGATGGGAGAGGAGAACTGGCTGGCGACGTGGCGATGAGCTGCCCCAACTGCGGAAGCAACTAGCTGGTCGTCATCTGCCCATCGTGCAGGCCTCCCACGGTGCAGTGCCAGACGTGCAGGTGGCGGGGACCTAGACCCTAGATCAGGAGCGAGTATGGAAGGATTCACCCCGACTCAGAGCCGCATCTTAGCGATCTTATCCGACGGGCTGCCCCACAAGCCTGCCGAGCTGAAGCTGGCCCTGGCCAACGAGGAGCTGGCCAGCACCAATGCCCTGCGAGTTCACCTGGCCCACATACGGCAGAAGCTCCGTCCCAGGGGCGAGGACATCGTGTGCATCTACGGCTGGAAGGACTGCCACAGGTACAGGCACGTCAGGCTCCTGCACTCGGCGAACGACGGGTGCCGTTAATCTAAATAGGAGATAATACTACCAGACGCTGAGTTTACATCTGCTAATGGTGAGGGTAGAGTACCCCCATGGTTAGCACTCTCCTGCAGCGTCTGACAGTCAACTTCTCGGGCACTACCCGCAGGGTGAAGTATCGAGGGGTAGACTACCTCGTCGCCCCGATGACTCTCATCAACCCCGGGGTGCTCAACGGCTCCAAGGGGTCGCTGCTCTACCCTCCGGACGAGGTCGCCAAGAATCCGAGGGCCTGGAACGGCGTCCCCATCGTCGTCTACCACCCTCACCATCTTGGCCAGCCTGTCTCCGCCAAGTTCTCAGGGGTCATCGACCGCCAGGGCATCGGCGTCGTGAAGAACGCGACGAGCCGGGGGAAGCTCCAGGCTGAGGGCTGGTTCGACCTGGCCAAGACCAAGCAGGTCAACCCTGGCGTCTACAGCCGCCTGATGAGCCATGAGCCGATCGAGCTGAGCACTGGACTCTACACCGACAACGAGGAGCAGTCCGGCACGTTCAACGGTCGACAGTACGTAGCCGTGGCCCGCAACTACCGACCCGACCACCTGGCGATTCTGCCCGACCAGGTCGGAGCCTGCTCGATCAAGGACGGCTGCGGCGTGTTGGTTAACAGCAATTCTCTACAGCAAAAACTACGACTGCTGTCCAATGCCTTCTGCCCAACTGGTGAGGGTCATGGACAGGACAACAGTTGCTCTAGCAAAGATACTGGTGATCAGGTTCTTGACGAGATGTCTTCTAGCAAGGATGGCCGAGGAAAGTCTACGTTCACCAAGAAAGAATTGAAGGAGTCGCAAAAAGCGTTGCTCGAAGGGCGTCTCAAGCAGTATCTTGTGGAGAAGATAGGTGAGGCAAAGTCTGCTGGAGATCTCAACAAGAGTTTAACCTTAGAGCACGCTCAAGGCATTCTCACGGGTAAGTTTGAACGTGAGATGGCCAGGGAGAGATCTAAAGAAGATTTTGTTGCCGGATCATGGAAGACATTCCAAGAACAGGTCAAGAGCAAGGCGGGTTCTCTTCAGAAGACGTCCTGGTTCTCTGGTAGTAAGGTGTCGAAGAACAGCCGGCCAGTGGTAATCTACCACCAGGGTTTCGGAAAGTCTGAGTCATTGACACCCGAGAAATCCGGGGGTCTTCACTTCGGGAGTTTAGGTCAGGCATCCAGAGCTTCATCGCAGCATGTGATGGAAGGAACAGCTGACGATTCTAAGAAGATGACTCACGCGGCAGTACTGTCTATAAAGAACCCGAAGAGAGTTAAGGACGCAGTAGATGCACGAGGGTGGCAGCAGGAGATCTTACAGGCTAAGAAGGAAGGGTATGACGGTCTGGTGTACCAAAACCAGTTCGAGGGGGGCAAGGACTCTTACGTCCCTTTCAGCAGAAAGCAGATTAAGTTCTTAGGGTCATTCAAGAGTTCTTCAGGTAAGGTTACAAACAAGGAGAATCAAACGCCCCTACAAGATAAGCTGAGTCTACTGGTCAACAGCAACGTGGGAAGCAAACTGAAAGCAATCCGTAACGGATTTTGCCCGACTGGTCAAGGTGGTGGGCAGGACAATTCTTGTGGTGGAGGCAGCAGTATCCCCGTAGATGCTTCTGGAAATGGGAATCCTGACGCAAAGAAGTATCCTCACCTGGCTCACTTGATGAACGGCCAGAGAATGGGCTCTACTGGCCATGACAAGAAGACAGCAACTGCTAAGGCAAGAAGTCTACGAGCCTCAGGGGTTTACGCCAGCGTCCTAAAGGACCCAGAAGGTAAGCGGGGGGCTCAGTACATGGTGATGCTTCCTGCGAGTCTCCCTGTAAAGAACGAAGAGGGACAGATGTCAGTACAAGACAAGCTTCAGTCGCTGCTCTCGCCCACTGCCAACGTCGTCCGCGAGATCGAGGAGGGGAAGTTCCGTCTCTACAGTCACGACGGGAAGAACCTGGGGACGTTCGACAGCGAGGAGGAGGCGAAGGACCATGAGCGGGATGTCCAGTACTTCAAGCGAGAGGACAACTGCTCAGCCCCTGACGAGGAGAACTGCTCGACCAGGGTGCTGAACCAGGGAGGGAAGAAGGTCGAGGATTCAAGGCTTATCCTGCTGAAGACCGATAACCCACGCGAGATAGCCGAAGACGCGGAGGATCATGACATGATCAACGGAGAGGCGAAGTCCCCACAGAAGAAGGTGAAGTCTTCTGCTGAGAAGTACTCAGGGTTGAGAGACGCGGAGGAGGACAACGAGGACACGGTCAAGAACGCCCTGGCCGAGAAGCTGGAGTCGCTGACAGGCAACTGGGGTGGCCCCCCTCAAGGTCCTCCGCCCCAGGGACCGCCGAGACCTCCTGTGCCCCCTCGGCAGCCGCCTCAGCAACCCTCAGTTGGTCCACCCCCTCAAGCTGGTCTGCCCCAACCTCCGGTGAACCCGGAAGTGTGGCTCCAGAGACAGATCGCCCTGCTTGTCACCAAGTTCAAGGAGATGTCAGGGGCGAGCAGGACGTCAGCAGATCCACTGCCAGTTACACGTAACAAAGAAGGAGGCCCTACGATGGCCGACGTGAAGTTGACTGAGAATGAGCGGAAGACCGTCGTGGACGGACTCATCGCCAACGCCGAGTGCTGCTGGGACGAGAGCGACCGTGAGGTGCTCAACTCCCTGGGAGACGTGGTCCTCGCCAAGCTCACGAAGCAGCAGGAGCTGGTGAAGAACGCGGGCATCCCTGAGGAGCTGCAGGAGGACGACGGGGAGGACGTGGCCGTTGAGGGGGAGAAGACCAAGAAGGGTCAGTCCGTGCCTGACGGCAAGGTGGCACCCTTCGGAGAACTGGAGCCCAAGATGAAGAACAACTCGTCTACCCTGAGTCCTCAGGACCGCGAGGTGCTGGCGTTCGGCTACCGCCAGTTGAACCAGATCCGCAAGGGTCACATCGCCCGGATCACGGCCAATGCGAACAACAAGTTCACGGCCAAGCAGCTCGAGACGATGAGCGGCGACATGCTCGCCAACCTCGCCGAGCTGGCCAGGACGCCCGTGGCCAACTACGAAGGCAACGACGCGATGACCCGACCCAACTTCTTCGGGGCTCAGGGTGCCGCTGACTTCAGCGTCAACGCTGACCCTGGCGAGGAGCCCTTGACGCTTGGCCGGATCGACTTCAAGGAGCTGGCCGCGAACGGCAAGAAGTGAAGTAACGAGAACAGAGCCTCATTGACAGGAGATACGAGTAATGAAAGGCAGCGTCATTCTGTGCGAGTCGAATCCTCGCGGGAAGTTCATGGAGGGCACGGTGTCCGGCACCCCCTCCCCCGGCACCCTGATGAGTGTCGTCGCCGCGACGGAGCCTGTCGGCGGTCGACATACCTGGGAACCCTACAACCGCAGCGCCAACGGTGAGCAAGCTCTCGTCGCCGTGCTGCTGGAGCCGTTCCACGGGGCCAGCTACAACACCGCCTACGTCACCGGCGAGCGATGCCGGCTGTACTTCCCGCTCCCCGGCGAGGAGCTGAACATGCTGGTCAGCGCGGCAGGCACTGGCACGGGCGACGGCATCGCCATCGGGGACCTGCTTATCCCGGTGGACGGCACTGGCCTGCTGATCGCCACGGCGAACACTCCGGAGATGGAGCCTTTCCAGTCTCTGGAGACGCAGACGGACGTTACCGCCGCCGGTACCTTGACGTGGTGCATGTACACCGGTCATTGAGATCAGAGAAGAACCCAACCTCGTCAAGAAGAGGAGAAAAGAGACATGTTCACGGACTTTGTGTTCAACGGCCAGGGTCAGGGACCCGTGGGGGAGATGCTGAACAACATCCACTACGACCCCGGCATGATGCAACCGTACTTCAACCGTCGCGGTCAGCGGGCCGTCACGATCAACACAGGGAAGATGGTTCCCAACAAGCACGGGGACGGGTACATGCCTGAACGGCGCGAGGTGCTCGTGAGCAACCTCATGCAGCAGGGCATCTACAGCCCGGTTTTCAACGCCACCACGCTCCGCAAGGAGGAGTGGATCCAGCTCGACCAGGTCGTGCTGCGAGCTGCTCGTCTTCGCCTCCGGGCCTGGGCGGACCTTGCCGCCGCGAACAGCTACGGCGGGTTCAACGCCATGGCCAAAGAGACGCTCGAGTACGAGACGATGTCTGACCCCGGAGAGGCGATCGTCGACATGGACGGCCTTACCGAAGGGCGAACGGACACTCCGCTCTTCCGCCTTCAAGGTACGCCGCTGCCCATCACCCACAGCGACTTCTACTTCAGCAGCCGCAAGCTGGCCCAGAGCCGCAACAACGGCACCCCGCTGGACACGGCGATGGGCGAGGCCGCTGGTCGACGTGTCGCCGAGATGGTCGAGAAGACACTCATCGGCGTGGAGACTGGGTTCCGTGGCAGCGAGGGCCCCTACGCCAGCGGCTACGGCTACGGCACGGGCGGCGCGAGCGGCTCGGCCGGGACTCGCTACAACCAGGTCTACGGGTACCTCAACTATCCCGACCGGCTGACGAAGACCGACCTGACCACCCCGACCGGCACCAATCCCAGCGCCACAGTCGCCGACGTGATCGCCATGCGTCAGCAGCTCATCGACGGGCGATTCTACGGTCCTTACATGCTCTACCACTCGACAGACTGGGACGAGTACCTGGACCAGGACTACTATGCCCTCGCCACGACGGGCATGGCGGCTCCCACCCAAACACTCCGCGAGCGTCTGAAGAAGATTGACGGGGTGCAGGACGTCAAGCGTCTGGACTTCCTCTCCTCCACGACGAATCCCTTCACCATGATCATGGTGCAGATGACCCCGGACGTATGCCAGGCCATCAACGGCATGGACATCACGACGGTCCAGTGGGAGAGCGTCGGGGGCATGCGTCTGAACTTCAAGGTGATGTGCATCCAAGTCCCGCGACTCCGGAGCGACTTCAACGCCCGGTGCGGCATCCTACACGCCACCACGAGCTGAGTTACCTCCCGTGTCAGTGCTCCCCGCCGGGTGTTTACCGAGCTCGGCGGGGAGCCATATCAACCTCCGGTAAAGAGGAGCGACTGCGATGGGACTAAAGTTTCGAGTCTTGAGGGGCAACCACGCGGAGGGCAAGTACCCTGAGGGGCATCCCTGGGCGGGCAGGCAGGTCGTCTACGAGATCGGTGAGATCGTCGAGAGCAAGACGGATCTAGCTCGCAAGCTCAACTGCTTCGGGCCTCTGGGACCCAAGTTCCAGCGGATCTACGACGCCAGCCCGGCGACGGACAAGGCCAAGCAGGCTCTCGACCTCATCAAGCGTCAGGAGCGAGAGGTTCCCTACGACGACGGCAACGGGATGTTCGGTGCCCCCGTCCTCCCGGTCCCCGACGACGGGCTGGAGAAGATGAGCCTGTCAGAGCTGCGAAAGCTGGCCAAGGAGGAGGGGATCAACCTGCCCACCAACGCCACCGTGGAGGATGCCGTCAAGGCGATTCGATCAGCCGCAGTGGGCACCTAGCGAAGGACTGGAGGAGCGACCATGTCTGTACGCACTACAGAGGGAAACGTCCGGGGGATACTGGGCGGTCACTATGATGGCACCACGTCGCTGGTGCCGTTCATTGACACGGCCTCATCCCTCGTGGACGACGTCGCCCTGAAGGACTCCTCCGTCTCTGCCGTCAGGCTCGAGCTGATCGAGCGATGGCTGGCCGCTCACTACTATGAGCATGCCGACCAGATCACCCAGAGTCGCTCCACAGGAGGTGCCAGCGGCCAGTTTCAGGGCCGCACGGACATGGGGTTCGACTCCACCAAGTACGGGCAGGAAGCGAAGCGGCTAGACAGCTCTGGGCTGCTAGTCAACCTCGACCAGACCCTGAGGCCCAAGGCGTCGGCGTCCTGGCTGGGGAAAGTCCGAGACGACCAGCTAGACGAGGACGAGAGGGCTACCTGATGCCAGCTCCTGAGGTTCGCTGCCTGAACGACTATGCCGTGCTGTGGGCCGCCTCCACGGTGGGAGGATATGGTCGCAGCGGAGTCTCCGCCCCGGTGGAGATGAGAGTCCGGTGGGAGGACTCCAGGCAGCAGTCTACTGACCCGCAGAACGTGGTCGAGGCTAGGCCGGCGACTGTCTACGTAGACCGAGACGTAGACGTCAACAGCATCCTGTGGCACGGAAGGCTGCAGGATCTGCCGGCCACCCTGACAGAACTGTACAAGGTGACTGGGTCCGACTTCACCCCAGACATCAAGAACCGAGTTACTCAGAGGACGATTACCCTGACTCGGCACAGCGACACTCTACCGATGATCGTGTAAATCAATTCTCCTAGGAGGTGTGTTATGAGCGAAGCTGCCAAACTGAATCTGACGTCCGTCCAAGACTGCTTTCTCGCCATCGGTGGTGGCAAGGTAGCAGGTGTCGATGCTAATCACGTCAGTGACTGTACCCGGGTCGCCAACTTTCTGGCGACGAGCCCCGTCATGGGCGCACTGGTCACTGCCATGCTGGTCAAGAGGTACAAGCGGGCGAACAGCGTCTCCCGTGCGACCGCGATGGACTGGGCGGCCTTCTTGAAGTGGCTCACCGAGAACCTGCCGGCCATCCTCCAGATCATCATGACCCTGATCACGTTCTTCGGTTGAACGAACGGAGGGACGCGGTGTGACCTCGACTCCGCCGCGTCTCTCGTCTCTCACTCAAGAGGTAAACCCATGAACCGATTCTTTCTCACCGTCGCGGCCGTCCTGGTCGCTTTCGTCCTGACTACCTCGGCCGACGCTTGCCAGACTAAGCGAGTAGCCGGGGGCTCTGTGCGGCTCGTTGCGAAGGTGGTCGCCCTGCCGCTCCACGTTCTCGCCAACGGCCACGATCGCCGCGCTGAACGGCGGCAGGCTCGAAAGGCCGAACGTCATGCGGAGAGCGCCTGTGCTCCGTCAGCCTGCGCTCCTGCCACCGTAGTTCCTGACCCTTGCGCCCCTGAGGTGAACGATGACTGCAAGACGACTGACACGATCATTGTCCCTCCTGCTCCTAAGCCTCGCCCTGGTTGCCGTGGCAAGAGATGCCCTGTCTGCTGAGATTACCGTCCCGTCGAGCGTCGCCGATCACAGCCTAGTCATCGCGTCGACCAGGACGCCTGGAAAGACGCATACCTGGGTCGTGATCGACCAGTCCGGCAGCCACGCCCTCATGTTCGAGGGAAGGGTATCTGGTAACGTCACGTCCACGATCGCCTTCACCGGCGTTCCAGGGCAGTACGTCGTGTTCTTGACCGTGGTGGACGTCCAAGGGAACATGAGCTACGCAGGCTCGGTGGTGACGATAGGAGGCGGCCCCGTTCCTCCTCCACCGCCGCCTCCTCCTCCGCCCCCCGACCAGAGATGGCAGATCGTCTTCTTCCACAACTCCAATGACCTCGACAACTATGCACCGGCGCAGCTCTCCATGCTCCAGGGCCTCAAGTTTCGCAAGTCGCTCGTTGAGAAGGGCCACACCTTCGTCGGTTCCTACGACGTGCAATCAGTCCCATCAGTCTCTAGTGCAACAGGACTCGCCCAGTGGTTTTCGGCCGTCAAGGGTAAGTCGATGCCAAGAGTCGCACTGGCACCGAAGGACGGCGGGACGATCCAGGACTTTCCTCTGCCGGAGAACGCTGCCGATCTTCTAAAGCTGTTGGAGAACACCTCTCAAGAGAGGGCCAAGCCATGATTCCACGATTCAACTTGGACAGTGATTCCGACATGAGACTCCTGACGGAGCGAGTCGGGGTCAGCGGTGACTTCAAGCGTGGGGCTCTTCCGAGGAGGACACTATACGGCAGGGCACCTGGCATCAAACCGTTTGGCGAGGAGGTTGACAAACTGGTCGATGAGGATGACTTCAAGTCTGTCATCGAGAGGTGCCACGAAGAGCAAATCTTCCCCGTCTACCACCAGCGTGACACCTGGGCACCGGCTGGATTCCAGTGGAATCAGGACGGCTTGGGCTACTGCTGGACGTGGGGGCTGACTGCGGCTCTCATGGACTGCCGAGCACGCGAAGGCAAACCGATCTATGTTCTTTCTCCCGTCAGTCTCGGATGGCTTGTCAACTGGAAGGATGAAGGGAACTACCTGGAGGACGCAATTCGTGGTGCCAGAGAGCGTGGCATCTGCGAGATGTCTTTCACCCCAGACATCCACAGTCTGGCCTACCGGAAGTACTTAGCCGGCTGGGAAGAAAACGCCCTGAAGTACAGGCTGGGCGACGTGTGGGACCTGGACAACCGCAGTCGGTCGTCGATGATTCAGCACTCAGTTTCTGTCCTGGCAACTGGTACTCCCATCTACATCGCGTACAACTGGTGGGGACATGCGCTGGAGTGCTGCGGAGTGAAGTGGGATTCATCCGAGAAGTACAGCATGGTTTGGCAGATTCGTAACAGCCACGACGAGAACGACATCATCGAACTGACAGGGGACAAGGGTGTGTTCGACGAGGCTTATGGAATCTGCTCTACGCTGACCATCACGGAGTAGCCTCATGTGCTGGTTCGGAAACACCTCCCGCAAGTGTGATGAGATCTTACTGAAACTCGACAACCTACATATCCAAGGAGACAAGATCATGGCTATTGCACAGCAGATTCTCGACGCGGTCACAGCCGAGACGACTAAGCTCGACTCGTTCCTGGCTCTCATCCAGGGCCTCATCAACGACAACACGATCCCGGCTGAAGTCGGAGTGCAGATCCTTGAGGCGATCAACAGCAACCGTGTGAAGCTCGAAGAGGCCATCGAGGCTAACACGACTCCGGTTCCGCCCGTCATGGAGTGACGCAATGAGCGTCCAAGCAGAGTCGCAACGGAAGATCGAAGGGATGCTTCAACAGGACAACAGCGGCCGCGTGTCCGGCTGGGACTTTGACTACGTCGCGGACTGCCTGGGCTGCCCAAAACTGTCCAGGCGAAAGCGGGAACGGATCGACGCACTCTATCGCAAGTACGTAGAGGAGTGGCTATGACCTGCCGAGACGGAAAGTGCCGCTGCAACATCCCGCCGTTGCGTTCGGCTGCGATTGAGCGGATGAAAGAGCTTGAGGCCATGGCCATGGCGCGAGAGAAGGCCATCGCCAAGGCGCAGGACGACGTGCGTAGGGCTGCAAGGATGCCGTCTCCCCGCCACCCGTGGCGTGACGCTTGGGAGGCGGCTCGAGAACTGTTTCAGTGGTCATGGTTCTTCGCGTCGAAGCGACTCTCAATCGTAGGTGGGATGGCGTGGAGGATGATTCTCAAGGGGCTTGGCAAGAAGCGAAGCAAGTAGCAGGGAATGGAAGCTATGGTGGTGTCGAATAAAAACGTGGAAGTCGAGCTTCCTGAATACATGCTGCAAGTCGCACAACTGGCGGCGAAGCTTGCCATCGAAGAGCACACCAAGACGTGCCCGATCAAAGAGCTAGAGCCTCGCGTTCGCAAGATGGAAGTGCGATTCAGCACGCTCATCGGGATCATGGTGGGGGCTGGCGGAATCGGCGGTGGGATCAGCGGTGGGATCGTGAGTGGTCTTGTGAAACTGCTTGCATCTGGATCGTAAACATGGCCTACGCCTTCACCAAAGCCGAATCGGACAACCTGTCCATCGCGGACAACGCCGCACTGTCGCTCGGCACGGCGCTCACGCTGTCGGCGTGGTTCCGGCTGCCGGAGAACGTCGGCTCTGCTCACCGCACCTTGTTGGGTTGGGGGAACTATTCCTCGGCTTCTGGTTTTGTGTTGATTATCGGCGAGGCGAGTGAGGCCACGTTCGCCAACAAGCTGCGATTCTACTTACGAGACGCCGCCGGCGACGCATTTTTAATCACGTCGTCCACCACTCCCGGAACGTCTACCGCGTGGCAGCATGTTGCGATTGTGCGAGACGGTACGACGTGCAAGATGTACATTGGCGGTTCGGAGGTGGCTTCGGAGACAGACGCGACGGTAGACACGGTCGATCGGTCTGCCGCGTTGAAAATAGGCGGGCCGGAGAACCTGCTTGCGGCACGTATGTTTGGTGGGGAGTTGGCGGACATTGGCAAGTACGATGCGGCGTGGGATACGGACAAGATATCGGCGGTGGCTGGTGGCAAAAGTCTGTTGTGGTATCCAACCAGCAAGGCATGGCACCTGCCTTTGCTAGACAACACCACGGAATTGGTCGTGCCGCTGAGCGTGACAAACAACGGGGCCACTGCGACGACCGGGCCGACGCTGACGTACCCATTCATCGACAAATCGCAACACGGCTGGCAGTACGGCTGGCAGTACCAAGGGGCGTGCTGATGCTTGAAGGCTGGAAACAAACGGACGGCTACATTCCCGTGCGACTGGTGTCTGACGCCAATGTGGCTGTCACGGGGAAAGTGTACACAGACATCACAGTTGGTTTTGGCTCGGAGGGTGACACCAGCGAAACTAGCTATAGCGTTGCCGAGGCCGATTGGAAAGAGCAAGGCAATGGAAACTACTGGCTGAACATTGGGGCCGATGAGTGGACGACGTGTGGCGTGAAGCAGGTTCGCGTGGCTTGCACCGGCGCGGCGTCCTACGTTGCACTAGTCGACGTGCATCGACCGTGCAAGAAATATATCGCCGTCGACGGGAGCGACGCACACAACGGACATAGCTGGGATCGGGCACAACTGACTGCCAAAACCGTCATTGAAGCGGCAGCGGCCTATTCGGTGATTGTCCTCGGCCCAGGTGTTCACGACATCGGCGCGAACAAGCTGGCCATTCCGGACGACGTGTCGCTCCACGGGTTCGGAAGGGGCTCTACAGTGTTGACATCATCGTATGGCAACGGCGGAACTGGCGCGGAGTTCGCCACCTACACACCGGGCGACATGACGGAAATAGCCGACATGTCTCTGCTGGCCACGGCGAACGATGGAACACACCACACGGTGGTGGGCTGGGTCGCTACGGACGGGCCACACCAGGGCGTCACACTGCGGCGTCTGTTCGTCAAGGGGTGGGACTGCGCCATTGGCATCGGGCCGAACGGACCCTATCCACCGGACTGGGGAATGTCATATTCAAGCGCAGTCGGTGACGTGCTGTATATCGAGGATAGCACGTTTATCGGAGGCGTTGAAGGATTCAATCAGTATGCGTCGGACCTCCTAGTGCAGGTCACGAATGGACGATTCGTCTCCACTCAGGGGAGCAACGTCGAAGGTTCGACGTGGGACGGTCCTGGCGAATATGCGTGGGGAGTCGCATCGAGCGAGTCGGGAAGTCCTGTCGTAATAAATGGTGGGATTATCGCCGCATACAATGCATCGGTTGAATCAATGGCCGTTCACACCATGACGGGAGGTGCGGCGCAGTCTGGCGGTCGGATTCATCTTGAAGGTGTGACAATTCATTCCACCAGCACTGGCGCAGGATCGGTGTCCTACGATATTCGCGTCGAACCTTATGGGGATGTGCTTGTTGCAGGGACGCAATTCAACGATGCGAAAAATAGCGTATCAGCAAATGGAACTCTAACGCTAATCAGCCCTGCCATGGATTCGATAAACGTCGCCTCGATCAGCGCTGGCGCAATTAAAGCCACCACGTTCGACAACTCGACCGCGTACCCGCTCACGGCGACGACGATCTCCACGGCCATCGCCGACCTGCCGACGAACAGCGAGATGGCGACGGCGATCGGAGGGCTGGCTACAGCTATGTCAGTTGCGGCTATTGCTGATGCAATTGATGATCTACCGACGAACAGCGAGTTGGCGACGGCGATGACCGGACTGGCCACCACTTCGCAGGTTACGGCTGTGGTCATAGGACTGGCTGGGATTGGGGCCCGGTCGGTCACTATCACCGTGAATGACGGCACCACCGTCGTCGAGGGTGCCACAGTCAGAGTCACCAAGGGGACAGAGACCTACGCCTTGCCGACGAACGTGTCCGGCGTGACTGCGTTCTCCCTGGACGACGGGACGTGGAGCGTGGCGATCTCACACTCCGGCTACACATTCACCCCGACGACGCTGGTCGTGGACGGGGATGAGACGCACACCTATTCCCTCTCTGCCGTAGTCGTCCCCGCGAGCAACCCAGGATTCGTGACAGGATACTACTACTGCTATGATGAAGAGGGTGAGCCGGAGGAAGGTGCGATCGTCCAGTGCAGGGTCAAGGACGTGCTGGCCTACGGGGAGTCTTTCGACTCGAAGATCAGGTCAAGAACATCGGCCTCTGACGGGCTGGTCACGTTCAAGAACATGAAGCCAGGGGGGAAGTACCTAGTGAGGCGTGGGGAAGAGGGAGAGTGGGCGGAGCTGACGGTGGCGACCACCGCGACGACCCCCTATGCCTTGCTGGACGTCCTGGGCGAAGAGGTCATCTGATGCCTGCCATAAACAATCTCGATCGACTGTCCAGCAAGCTGGACAAGCTGAAGGACAAGTACAGGTCTCAGGGAACCCCGAGCGTCGTCGTAGGATACACCGCCAACTACGCCGTCTACGTGCATGAGGTGCCCGCGAAGCACAGCCCAGGAAAGCAGATGAAGTTCCTGGAGCAGCCGGCTAGGGAGATGGGTAACGAGCTGGGGTCGATCGTCTCGAAGGCTCTACGTGGGGGTGCCAAGCTGCTGCCTGCACTGTACGTCGCAGGACTCAAGTTGCAGAGGAACAGCCAGGAGATCGTCCCCGTCGACACCGGGAACCTGAGGGCGAGTGCCTTCACCGCCAGGGAAGACGAGCTGCAGTCGGTGATCGCAGCCAACGAGGGTCGACTGCTCGACAGGATGCAGAAGCAGGGGGAGAGGTGGCAGGCCGGTGCCGCTAGGCGATTGGCCAAAAGGGAGTCGGAGAAGAAGAAAAGGGAGTCGGAGAAGAAGAAGAGAGCCAGACATCGGTTGCAGGTCAACAAGCTGAAGAAGAGACTCAAGAAGGTCCAGCAGCGAAGAAAGAACTTAGGCGGATGAGCACCTCACTGACTCACTCTCCCGCAGACGTCATTCGCTGGTTGCTCGTCTCCGGCAGCCTGGGGACGAACCCTTCGCTGGGTCTGACGTGGCCGATCTACGCCTCTGACGAGCCGGACCTGCCCGACGACCTGATGACAGTATATGACACGGCCGGAGTGACCCAGGGTCGCTTGCAGGAGACTGGAGAAACTGCAGAGCACCGAGGAGTCATGGTGCAGATAAGGGGCATCGACCAGCCGACGACCTGGGCCAAAGCGGACGCGGTCAGAGCCTACCTGGACGAGTCTGTTCACAACGAGATCATCACGGTGGGTGGGAGTCAGTACGTCGTGCATGCCGTTACCAGGAAGAGCGGCCCCATCTCACTGGGCAGGGAGCCGACCACGAGTCGTTTCTTGTTTACTCTCAACGCCGTGGTGTCTCTACGGCAGATCGCTTGACAGAGGAGAAAATCTATGGCTGGAATCGTAGAGAGACTGAGGGATGGTTTTCCTACTACCATCACCATGACTGGGGCTGGCGTCACCTTCTACGAGGTGACTGTCCAACCTCCTGGGATCGACGGTGGGGAGCCGATCAATACTACCACGATGCGCAACGTGGACGTCAGAACGTTTGCCGGAAGGCATCTCTACACCCTGACTCCCCAGGAGATCAGTGTCGGGTATGATCCCACCGCTTACGACACGATCAAGGCTGCCGTCAACGTCAACCAGTCGATGGTCACTACGTTCCCTGACGGTGCCACGTTGACCTGGTGGGGACTGCTGCAGAAGTTCGTGCCCGAGGCGATGGAGGAGGGGAAGATGCCCATCGCCAGGATCACCCTGGTGCCGACGAACGTTAACGCCAGCGGGGTCGAGACGGTCCCTGTCCTGGTTGCTGGGTCCGGCACTGGTGCCTAACGATAAGAGGAGCGAGAGATGACCGAGCTACGATTTGACGACATTGCCCCGATCGAAGAGAAGGTCTACCTCGGCGGGGAGGAGTACGTCCTGAGAGAGACCAGCGGCCACGCGAGAGTCCGCTACGACAACGCACGAATCGCCTGCCATGAGTACCAAGAAGGAAAACTGGCGAGGGTGCATGACATCGCAGACTTGGAGCCGCTGCTGGTCTCTCTCTGCCTGTTCAAGAACGGCGAGCCCGTTCCAGAGTCCTGGATACGGGGACTGCCCAGCCGAGTCCAGACTGCCCTCTACACCAGGGCCAGGAAGATCAGTGGGCTGGACGAGACGGTGCAGTCGCTGGAGAAGCAGAAGGAGCTGATCGAGAAGCAGCTTGCAGAGGCGAAGGAGAAGGAGCAGGACGTAAAAAACTCGTGAGGCGGTACGATGACTGGCTGATGCTGGCCGATCGCTACCGCCACCGCGGACCCCTCGTCGAGATGATGGAGTCCATGACTCACAGGGAGTTCGAGGCGAGGCTAGAGTGGATCAGGCAAGAACGAGAGAGGGAGATCGAGAAGCCGTCTCTCATGAACCACTACCTGATGCAGATCGCGGCTGAGGTTCGACGCAGTTGGGTCGAAGACCCATCCGGGGTGGATATGCAGCAGATGAGGCTAGTAGCTCATCAGCAGCTTAAGGGGCCTGTCGACCGGGAAGAGGCGACGAGGCGATCGAAGGCGAAGTGGTGTGGTTGGCTCAACGTGAGGAGGTAGACCCTTGGCTGCCGAGACTGAGATCGAGCGACTGGTGGTGAGGATCGTCGGCGATGACAAGGGTTATCGTACAACTATGGAGGGTGTCAAGAATTATAACGAGCAGTTGAGGCAGTCGGGCACATCGGATCTGGCTGGAGATTCGCTATCTGACCTGAACCAGGAAGCTGCAAAGACTACTCAAGTCTTGACTCAATTTGACTTTGCTACGGGAAGTTTTGGAAGAACCCTGTCAATGACAGGGCACCTTGTCTCTAAGTTCGGGATGGGTATCGGGCTCCTCAACCCTGAGATTGGCGGTGTCATTTCTCAGTTAGGCGTCTTAGGTAGCATGTCTGGGCAGACGTTACATACGCTGGCTAGGATCTCTGAAGCGATGAAAGGTAGTTCTGGGTCTCAAGCTATACTGACAACTACTGATCTTACCGCAGCAGCTGCAGCCTCAAACTTGGCCGCAGAACAAGAAGCAGTAGCTTTGGCTACTGCGGATCGTATCCTTGCTTCAAGAGCTAATCTCGCTGCGTCTCTAGCCTCCTCTGCAGCAGAGACAGAACTTGCTTCTGCCTCGCTGGCGGCAAATGTTTCTACGGAGGCTCTAACTGTAACAGCCTCGCAGAGTATACCGACCTGGGCTGCTTACTCAGCCACGGTATCCGCTGCAACTGCCGCGATCACTGCAGAACAGGCTGCTGCGAGAGCAGCCACGCTGGCAACACCAGTGAATGAAGCCATGATGACAGGAGCTGCCAAGGTCATTACGTTGACGTCTGCTGAGGCAAACTCTGCAGCAGCCGCTGGAGCAAAAATGGCTGACCTCGGTGTAGCTACGTCAGCTCTTGTAGTACCTTTGACATTGCTGGCTACTGCTGCTTCCGTCGGGGTTTCTTACATCTACTCTCTGGGTAAGGCGTCTAGAGAGGCGGCAGCCGCAGAAGAAAAGTATCAGGAAGTTTTGAAAGAGGGACAAAAGATTTCAACTAGTTCTGTGGGTGGTAACTGGTTCATGGCAGAGAGACGATCTATACAAGAGACGACCAGCTTTGCAAGAGACCAGTACGAGAAGAGGAAAGACCTCCTAGCGACAACTCTGCAAGCAGAGATGCTGCTAACTAGCAAGCATGAGAAAGAAAAGCAGGAACTGTCTAAAGGGACACTGGCAGGAGACATATTCAAGGGAGGCTGGAACCTAGTAACTAACTGGGAGACCAGGACTGCTTCCTTAGAGTCGCAACAGGCGGCTGACCGGATAAAGTCTCTGCAAGAAACAGCCGCAGCGAAGGCTCACGAGATTGAGGTGACTACAAGGTACACTAAATCTCTACATGACGAGCAAATCGCCTATGACCTGGCATCATTCTCTGGAAGAGAGTACGCGGACAATAAAAACCAGGAGGTGTCCAATCTAGAGAAGGCTCTGGACGTATCTATGAAAATGAACGTCGAGGCAAAAAATGCCAGGGACGAGATTGAGCGATCCAGGACTATGGCAAAACCTGGCCATGAGCTGGAAGAAGCCTTTCGTAGCAGAAATGTCCCCGGTGAGGCTAACTCCACTCGTGAATCTATCGCCAACAAGATCGCAGCAGATCTAAGAGTGGCTGATGCAAAGAACGTGGAAAATGCTTATCGCAGGGAGGTAAACTTACTCAATGAGAAGATCAGTCGAACAGAGATGCTGGGTGTAATACTAGCTCGGCAGGAGGCCCATGATCGAGCAGTGATGGAGGGAAAGACGGAGTCGCAAGCCGCAGAGTTAGGGAGACTAGCCGGCGTTCAAACTCTACGAGAAGAGACATTTCGATTCAGTGAGTCTCTCAAGAGAGCCGCTGTTGAACACGAGTATTTTCTGTCCGAAGTTAGGGCAGCTGCTAGTCCCATGGACATCGAGAGGCAGTCTGCGATAGAGGTGTCTAAGGCATATGCCTTGTGGGCACAAGCCAACAAAGACTTAGTTGCTACTGAGGGAGACAAGCAGCGAAAACTTCTTGAGACGAACGCTGCACAAGCTCTGGTGATGAAGTATGTACAGGAAGGAGCAGCGGCACAGGAGAAGTACAAAGAACCTCTTGATCGAGTGATAGAGAGTCAAGCTCGACTAAAACGATCTTTTGAACTGGGAGGTTTCGGTGAGGGTATCCGTGGAGCAAAGGCTTATGAGAAAGCATTAGCTGACGTCTATGGTCAGGCGCACAAGGAGTATACGGCGGACTTCCTGGGGCAGCAGTTCGACGCGGTGCTGACCAACTCCAGCGAGTACGACAGATTCATGCGGGAGTACACCGCCGGGATGACTCCCATACCATTGGATCAGCAGGGCATTCCTCCAAAGGAAGAGGGCAACGCTGTATCAAGGGGTATTGATCGAATTGTCTCAGGCATAAAGGAGCTTGTCTCGATCGAGAAGTCGAGAGGGAACAACGTGGTCAACGTGGCGAACCTGAGCAAATGACATGGCAGCAGCAGTAGTCGGCGGAGTCTGGTCGTGGGAGGCAGGTCGGGACGAGGACGGGTTCCGCACCTACAAGATCACTCACCTGGTCAAGGCCGACGTGGCAGACGGACCCGTCACGATCATGAACGCGGTTGGCCTGCCCACCATCGGCAGCACCTTCAGTCTGGCAGGGTTCACGGGGTCTGACCCATGGTGCTGGTGCTCCCCGAAGATGAGCGTAAGAGTCCACCAGCCGGTCGAGGGAGATCCCTCCGCCTACTACCAGGTAGAGCAGGAGTTCAACAACAACGCGGAGAACGGCAGGAACCGCAGGTGCAACAACACCCCGATCGAGGACCCGTTGCTGGAGCCCATGAAGGTGAGCGGCAGCTTCAACCGCAGCCAGTGGGAAGCAAGGTATGACAGGAACGGCTACAGACTAGTATCCTCCGCGAATGAGCCTCTGATAGGCG
>Ga0172380_10000540_pt1 | contig 72503 bp, 75 predicted proteins | sample Leawe162metaG_FD_119747 | JGI IMG/M metagenome (GOLD analysis project Ga0172380, IMG submission 119747) | Leachate microbial communities from a municipal landfill in Southern Ontario, Canada - Leachate well 162 metaG | ecosystem: Engineered > Solid waste > Landfill > Unclassified | place... | reverse complement strand
TGTTGGAACAGCAAAGTTAGCGGTGATGGTTTTCCATTCATTAGCAGGCAGAGTAAAACTGTTTTCCGAAAAAGTTGCCCAATCGAAGTAAGCATCGCCGGTTTCTCGTTCAGACAAAGTGGGAACGCCAGTGGTTGCATCCGCTTTGAATTTCATTAAAGAAACTTTAATGTTTTCTGCTTCTAAACCATCATTCTTAATTTTAATGGGCGTAGAGATGGATTGGCCGGGTTCGACCTTGAGATTGATTGGGAGGGGGGAGGTGGTGAGGCGGAGGTCGGCGGCATGAGCCGTCATTGGCAAAGAAATAGCCAGCGCAACACCCAAAAAAATTCTTTTCAAATTCATACTAATTCTAAGAAGCTTTTTATTAAAAAATCAAAACGGAGCCGATGGCCGGGATCGAACCGGCGGCCTGCGCGTTACGAGTGCGCCGCTCTACCAACTGAGCCACATCGGCATGCCTATCAAATATAGCTTAATTGGCCAATTTTTCAAGTCTGGCCCATTCCGCATCAACTATCCCCTGCATTTCCGCAATAACATGCTTGTTTTCCGGAGAAAAAAGATGCTTAAAACGGCCTTGAGTCTGTAAGAATTCTTCTATTAGTTTTGGTTTCTCAGTTTTCCAATTTATTGCATATTTCCCGTTTTCAATCTCATACAACGGCCAAAAATTTGTCTCCGTCGCTAATTTTGCAATTGCGACATATTGCGAAGTGGGAAATTTCCAATTATTCGTACACGGCGAAAAAACACTCAAAAATGCCGGCCCCTCAGTTTCAAAAGCTTTCTTGGCTTTCTTTTTTAAGTCCGCCAAATATGCCACATTAGCTTGCGCAACATATTTAATTCGATGTGCGGCTACAATTTCCATTAAATTTTTGCGCATTTCTACTTTGCCAAAAGATTCTTTGCCCACGGGTGTTGTTTCAGTCGCTGCTCCATATGGTGTCGCCGATGATCGTTGATTGCCCGTGTTCATATATCCCCCATTATCATACACTACATAGACAAAATCATGCCCCCGCTCAAGCGCTCCAGACAAACTTTGCAATCCAATATCATATGTTCCGCCATCTCCGCCAAATACCACAAATTTAATTTTCTTGGCCACCTTGCCTTTTTTGCTCAAAATCTTATGCGCCCGCTCCACGCCAGAAATCGTCGCCGAAGCATTTTCAAAAGCACTGTGGATAAAAGAATTTTTCCACGCGGTATAAGGATACAAGGTTGAAGTCACTTCTAAACACCCTGTCGCATTAGAAACAACTACTGGATCAGGTGATTCACCTAAAATAGTTCGGACAATCGCTGGAAAAGCACAGCCCGCACACGCGCTGTGACCGGAAGCAAAATTTTTCGTTAAATCTTTATTCATAATTTTTTACACTCCAATATATTTAATTTCTCTGGAAACATCTCCACTCGCCAAATCGGCAAAAACTTTTTCAATATCTTTAGCAAAAATATCCCGCCCACCCAAACTATAGATGATTGACTGCACTTCTTTCATTTCTCCTAAGCGATACAGGCCATTAATGATATCATTGTAAATCGGCGGATAGGTGCCGGATGAAATCGCGCGCTCCATAATCGCCACGCTTTTAGCATTTTTCAACGCCAACATAATTTCTTGCAATGGAAATGGCCGGAATAAATTAATTTTCAGGAGTCCGACTTTTTTTCCTTGCGCGCGCAACTGATCTACTACGTCCTTTGTCATGCCGGCCGCTGAACCAGCTAAAACAATCACTTCTTCGGCATCCTCAGTTTTATATGCTTCAAAATAATTCTTTTTTCGCCCGCTTAATGCTTCAAATTCTTTTGCTACCTCTAAATAGGCCTTCTCAGCTTTCATCATCGCCTCTTCTTGTTGCAACTTAAATTCAAAATAGGAATTTTGTAGCGCTAAAGGACCATACGTGATTGGGTGCTCCACATCTAATAAATGTTTTTCCGGCGAAAATTCCCCAATAAAAGATTGTACTTGCTCTGGCGTTAAAAGCTCTAAATTCTCTACACAATGTGAAGTATCAAAACCATCCATAATCGCCATTACTGGCAATTTTATTTTCTCTGCTAATTTCATCCCGATAATCGTATTGTCATAAATTTCTTGCACATTTTCGGAAAAAATTTGAATCCAGCCTGCATCTCGCGCCCCCATCACATCAGAGTGATCGCCATGAATGTTCAGCGGTGCACTCAAGGCCCGAGCCGAAACTATCATTAAAATCGGCAAACGCATGCCACTGGCGATATATAAAATTTCATTCATCAAGGCTAAACCCTGTGAACTCGTCGCCGTGACTGTTCGCGCGCCGGCTGCACTCGAACCTACACAGGCCGAAATCGCCGAGTGCTCAGATTCAACTTCAATCACTTCCGTGTCCACTTCCCCATCCGCTTTAAATTTCGCAAAAGTTTCAATGATTGTGGTTTGCGGAGTAATTGGATAGACCGCCATCACATCGGGATTAATTTGCTTCAACGCTTCCGCGGCCGCCGCCCCACCCGTCAAGGCTATTCTTTTTTTATTTTCCTTTTCCATATTATTTATTCTTTTCCATGCTTATTGCTTTCATTGGACAAATTTGCGCACACACTCCGCAACCTTTGCAGAAATCATAATCAATATCCGCTTTATCACGTTGCCCCTCTTTATAGGCTTTCATTTCAATCGAAGCTTCCGGACAATACGACACGCAAGTGGTGCAACCGCTACATCTATCTTTATCAATTATCGGAGTCATATAACGCCAATCGCCAGTTTTCGGGGCTTTATTTAAATCATGCGCAATCACCGCCGCCTCTTCAAAATCAAATTTTTTCTTTTTAATTTGTGTCATATGCTTTTTCAATCGCTAAAATATTTTTATTCGTGCCTTCTTCGCCAATTTTGTGCTCAAAAATATTTCTAAATTCTTTAATTACGCTTTCTAATTGCACTGCTTGTGTTGCTTGGACAAATTTTCCTAGAATCACTGTATTTGGTCGCGGTTGTCCGACAATTTCCATGGAAATACCATTCGCATCAATTGGAAAAATATTACCCTCGAACTTCGCGCCATGGGCTGTTAGTTTTTGCACCACCTCTTCTTTAGATGTTTTCGTGTTGATAATTAAAATTTTTTCCGCACCAACACTGTCAATAATCGCTTCGGAATCAAGGATTGTTTCATCCAGCATGACAATTACATCCGAATCGACAACTGGCTCGTGCGTTCTAATTTCTGTATTTGAGATCCGAACAAAAGTTTTGGTCGGCGCCCCGCTTCTTTCTGGCCCAAACTGCGGAAAAGCCTGCACAAACTTTCCTTCACCTACCGCCGCCTGCGCGATAATCTCCGCCGCCGCTTTAGCGCCCTGTCCACCCCGAGCAAAAAAAGTAATTTCAATATATTCTTTATTATTTTTCATAGATAAATTATAACACAAATCAAAAACAAAAACAGCCAACCAGTACTTTATTTATTGCGGGTAAAATACCAATCAAAAACATCTTTCGTGACTGGCACGCCAGTTGAATGCCCTTCTCCACCACCTTCGGCTAAAATCGCAACTGCAATTTCCGGATTATCATACGGCGCAAAAGCAATAAACCAGCCATGCGTCTTATCTTCCGTCCCAAACTGTGCTGTCCCAGTTTTTCCCGCCACTGCCACTGACAAATCTTTCAAAGGCTGAGCGGTTCCGTCAGTTACTGTTTTTCGCATTCCTTCCCGCACTACCGTTATAATATCTTTCGCTAAAAAATTTTCATTCAAAATAACTGGCGGAATATTTTCTATTTCTCCATTGCTTTTTTTGATATTATTCACAAGTCTCGGTTTATATAATGTTCCGCCATTAGCAATCGCCGCTGTAAAATTCGCGACTTGCAAAGGCGTGGTTAAGATAAAGCCCTGGCCGATTGAACAGTGATATGAATCCCCAATATACCAACGCTCACCAATCTTATCTAGTTTCCATTGTTCACTTGGAATCAAGCCAACAGACTCATCGTAAAGATCAATCCCAGTTGGACTTCCCAGGCCAAATAAATTTTCATATTTTTTCATCCGGTCCATGCCTAACCCTTGAATCGGCCCATACCCGCCTCCAATCGAATAAAAGAAAATATCATTACTTTCCGCAATCGCCGTCCGCACATCACTTGGTCCATGCGCCTTCCAATCGCCGAAGCGGAAACTGCCAATATTAATGCTCCCGCCCATGCCCTGGATTATTGTTGCTGGCGTTATCACGCCTTCTGCTAAAGCGGCTGACGCTACCACCGGTTTCAAAGTTGACCCCGGCGGATATTCGCCATTAATCACCCGATTAAGCAAGGGAATATTTTTATCCTGGATAAGATTTTGATAATCAGTATTTGAAATTCCCTTAGCAAATAAGTTATTATCATAACTTGGAAAACTTACCATCGCTAAGACGCCGCCATTCCTCGGATCAATCGCCACCGCTGCCGCTGTTTTTGTCCCAGATTTTTCTAAGTTAGTTGCCAAACTATCATATATTCTTTTTTGCAACTCTTCGTCAATGTTTAAAAATAGATCTGATCCCGGAATAGGGTCAATCACGCCTAAGTTTTTTTTATTACTTCCCATTGAATCAACCTCCATTCCTCGGGCTCCATTTTTACCATGCAAATATCCTTCGTAATATTTTTCCAAACCAGATTTTCCAATGTAGTCCGTCAACAAATATCCAGGATTCTTATCAAGCTCGCTTCGCGTCACTTTTCCATCATAACCAATGACATGAGCAAATATTGGACCATTTTCATAATTCCGAATAGCAGTATTGTCCACTCCGATGCCCGGAAGCTCTTGTGCTTTTTCAGCTAAGATTAGCGCTTGATCATGGGTAATATTTTCCTTTAACACCACCCAATCAGCGGATTTTTTATTTTGCAACTCAAGCGCAATTTCTACATTGCCCTTATCAATATTCAAAATATCCGCCACACTGCCAGCAATTTCTTGCTTTTTCCCTAAATCATCCGGCAAGTCAGCTGGCATAATAACTGCATCCATACTGGGAACATTACTTACTAAAGAATTTCCAAATTTATCAAATATGTTCCCTCGCGGAGCTTTAATTGAAATTGATTTAACTCGATTCCCCTTGGATCGACCAGTATAATAATCTCCCTTTAAAATATCTAAATAAAAAACCCGCCCGGCCAGCAAGCATAAAAAAATTGCCAGGAAAATCCAAGCAAATTTAAGCCCGACTCTTTCAAAGGGAGTTTCAATAATTGCGTCCTCTTTCTGTGTAATAGTTAAAATAGAGTCCTCAATTTCCGTGCCCTGTATTCTTCTGTTTTTTCTAAAAAAAATGCTCACTATTTTTATGTTCGACGAATTATCATACTGCTATTTTTACAGGCTAGCATCCCCGAATTTATCAATCCCTTTAACGGTTTATATAATAAAATAGCCACGCCCATATTGCTAATCAAGCGCTTTAATATTTCTAGATTAAATACCGTTAGCGCACCCCGCGGAGTCGTTTCAGAAAATACCACCCATCCGCTTATCATTAAATCACTAAGCATTGAGGCGACTCCAACTAAGGATATTAATATAAAAAAACGCCAAATTGATTGAGAAACTGATAATCTTTTTGCGAGAAAAACCACAACTAATCCGATTATTATAAATAAAATAACATTCAATCCAATTCTGGATAAAGACAAGACGTCCATCACCACTCCAGCGACAACAATCGACGTAAGCGCATTGGTAAATCCGCCTAAGGCCACCAAAAAAACCAAGACTATCAACAAGAGATTTGGCGCCACCCCATTTGGGAAAAAAAATAGCAAAAATGAACTCTGGAATATTCCAATCAGATATAATATGCCACAAATTAAAAGAAACCTACCAAACATAAAATTATCAATTTTTTATTACGAAAACAATATCCATTTTTGAATATTTTATCCGCGGAGCAACAATCGCTTGTTGGAATAATTTATCCCCTGATAACCTCACTTCGCTAATCTTACCAATCAGCAATCCTCGTGGAATATTATTCCCCAATCCAGAAGTTATCACTAAATCATCTTTATTTAATCCATCTTGCTGTGAAACCATATCCATCACCACGCCTAAGCCATATTCACCCCGCAAAACTCCCTTCGCCCCGGTTTCAACATCAAGAACATTCACTACGCTTTCAGAATCAGAAAGCAAAGTGATTTTAGCGGTATGCGCCATTGTTTCCGAAACATGTCCAATCAGAATTCCATCTGCAACAATAACCGGCATCTCATTTGAGATACCATCAGCCGTGCCTTTGTCTATCATTATCCAACTATTCAATCGCTGGGGATCCTGACTGATAATGAAAGCTCCTGTCAAATCAAACTTATCCCGTGGAATCAAGTTTAATTGCTCGCGTAAAACTGCATTTTCATTTTTCTCATCCCGCAAAAAAGCCACCTCAGCGGCCAATGCATTATTCTCTTTAAGCAATTTTTTATTTTCGCTATTTAAATTTCCAATCGACCCCAGAAAATCAGCTGAACTTCCAATGGCCCGACCAGCTAAATAAAAAGTTTTCTGAAAAGGATAGGCAATTTCAAGAAAAATATTCCGGACAGGATTAAACAATCCGCGCGGATTGAAAAACACCAAAGCGGAACATATTCCCAGCACCAGCAACACCCGCACGCCATTTTTAGTCAAATATTTTTTAGACATAAAAAAACAAAATCAATATTACTTCAAAAAAATAATATTGAACGTTATTCTGTTTATATTTTTATTTTTAGTTGAATGATTTTTCGCGCTGATCTTCAATCAAAACATCTTTCAAAGCATCAATATCTTCCAATACAATCCCGGTTCCGCGCACAACCGCCGTCAACGGATCTTCCATCATTCTAACTGGCATTTCTGTCTGATTGGAAATCAATTGATCAAGCCCGCGGATCAAGCTCCCGCCACCAGCCAAAATTATTCCTCGTTGCATAATATCCGCCAAAAGCTCGGGCGGAGTTTCCTCAATAGTTGTCTTGATATTATTGACAATAATCCGAATTGAACGTGAAAGAGCTTCACGCACTTGGATATCATTAATCATCACCCCTTTTGGCAAACCAGAAACCAAATCCCGCCCCCGAATCAAAAGTTCTTTTTTTTCTTTTTGTGGACAAGCGCTTCCAATCGCGATTTTAGCATCCTCGGCTGTCTTCTCCCCAATCAACAAATTAAATTCATCTCGGCAATAGCGGATTATGTCCTCATTCATTTCATCGCCAGCAATTCTCAAATTTCTTGAAGCCACTACCCCACCCAAAGAAATCACCGCTATGTCCGTTGTTCCGCCGCCAATATCCACTACCATATTCCCCGCTGCATCTTGGACTGGCAAACGTGCACCAATTGCTGCCGCCATCGGTTCATCAATCAAAAAAGCTTGGCGCGCCCCAGCATTCATTGTGGCATCAATTACCGCTCTTCTTTCTACTTCCGTCACATCTGATGGAATCCCCACCAAAACTCGCGGACGCGGAAAAAGGGTAAAGCTATCGCGATGCACTTTATCAATAAAATATTTCAGCATTTGTTCGGTGACTTCAAAATCACTCACCACGCCATCAACCAATGGCCGGGTAGCCACAATATGCCCTGGGGTTTTCCCCACCATTTTCTTAGCCTCTTTGCCAATTGCTAATATTTGACCAGTTTTCTTATTAATCGCCACCACCGATGGCTCATTAATAACAATCCCTTTGCCACGCACATACACCAAAGTATTGGCTGTTCCTAAGTCAATACCAATATCCTTAGAAAATTTTCCAAAAAAACTACCCGTTATGCGTCTAAAAAAGCCATTCTTTCTTTTCATCATTTTACAAAAATACTAACAATATCCTTATACGTTACTAAAATCATCAAGCCTATCAGGAGGAGAAACCCAATTGTGTGGAAATATTGTTCCGTTCTCACTGGAGAACCCTTAATTTTCTCAATTATAATAAACAATATTCTTCCACCATCCAGTGCTGGAATTGGCAAGGCATTGATGACGCCTAAATTAATACTCAAAATAGACACAAACAAAGCTAATGAACTCATGCCAAAAGACATTGCTTGGCTGGTCATTTTTGCAATTCCTATTGGCCCAGCCACTTCAACTGGAGCTCCTTGACCAACGAAAAGACTTTTGATTATTCCACCTAGCGCCACCAGCATAGCAGAAATAATTGCCAATACTGTTAGAAAACCACGATAAATTGAACTTAGAAAAGAATATTTCTGATCCGGAACATCGAAAGCAATCCCCAACGGTCCTTCTCCTTCCGGAATATCTATTCGTGGGGCAACTGAGAAAGTAAAAATTTTACCATCTCGCATTATTTTTAAACTAATACTTTTACCTTTGTGTGTGCCAGTATAGGCAATGAAGTCTGATATACCCTTAAATTCGATATCAGCTTGCTTCTTTATAATTTCATCACCAGCTTTCATTCCAACGCCTTCAGCTGGAGAACCAGGGAAAACTTCGGATATTTTTATCGGAATAGAAGAATCAGTCATTTGCACAAGCTCAGCTGGCGCACCAGTCATAAAAACAATCGAAATCAAAAACCAGGCTAAGACAAAATTCATCACAACCCCTGCCGCTAAAACCTTGATTCTTGGCCAAGCCCCTTTGGCCGCAAAACTATCCGCATCATTTTCATTATTTCCATTCTCCCCTTTAATTTTTACAAACCCGCCCAACGGAATCCAATTTAAAGAATATACCGTGTCCTCAGTTTCAATGTTTTTATTACCCCAAACAAATTTAAATTTATTAGTTGTTTTGTCTTTTGCATAACCAAAAATCCTTGGCGGAAAACCAAAACCAAATTCTTCGGCGCGAATTCCATTCCAGCGCGCCGTTAAGAAATGCCCTAATTCATGGACAAATATTAAAACTCCCAATATTAAAATAAAAACAATTGCTGTAATCATAGCGTTAGACCGTTAGAATCTCCACTTCCTTTTCCTGTCGGATAGTTTCAATCTTTTTATTATATTCATCTACTACTTCTTGTAATTTTTCTTTGCCAATAAATTTATCATCTTCACTCATCGCTCCATCCTTCTCCGCTTTCTGAATCTCATTCCAGACATCCTCACGATGCTTTCGAATTGAAATTTTAGCCTCCTCTGCTTTCTGATTCAAGATTTTCACTAACTCCTTTCTTCTATCTTCAGTTAACATTGGCAAATTTATCCGAATAACTTGGCCGTCATTATTAGGATTCAAATTAAGTTGCGACTCGCGCAACTCTTTTTCAATCATCGGCAAACTGCTCTTATCCCAAGGGGAAATCAAAATTGTTCTCGCTTCTGGAGTCGTAATGCTTGCCACTTGCTTCAACGGTGATTTATTACCATAATAATCCACCAAAATATTATCCACCAAAGCAGTTGAAGCTCGACCGGTGCGCAATTGCCCCAAATCCTCCTTATAATGTTCAATTGACTTTTCTAAATCCGCTTTCTTTTTTTCAATCAGTTCTTTGTACATAAAAATTTCTTATATGATTTATTTCCTAAAACCTAAATACAATCTGTTTGGATTCTTTGAATATTTTATAATGCTCACATTTTTACCGACAGTAAATTGAAATGCTTCCCAAGTATTTCCGCCGTCCAGTGAACGATAGCTTGCTTGTGCTGCGCCATAAATTATTTCCTTTGAATTTGTCGGATTAATTGCAATCGCCCTGACCGGATACGTCTTCGGGCTATTCAGGGTTTTTATTTCATCCCAATTATCCCCGGCATTTCGACTGACATGAATTCCATTTTTTCCGCCCACATATAAAACCCCATTGCTGTTCGGGTCGACTTCCAAAGCATCAAAATCCGCCCCTCCGTTATTCATGTTAAGTGTTTTAAGATATTCAATGCTTTTACCGGCATCCCGGCTGCGCAAAATATCTCCGCCCAAGGACATGCCGTAAAACAAATCGCTGCTTCCTCGGTCGAAAACTATTTTTATTACTGGAGATTTGGTGGTAAAGATGTTTTGCCAAGAATTGCCTCCGTCATAAGTTTTTATCAATTGATTATCACTCATAGCGGCATAAATAATTTTTGGATTATTTTTATCCACAGCCAAGGCAGAAACCAATGGTCCGTCCGAAGCTATTGCATATAGCATCGTCCAATTAACCCCCGCATCAATGCTTTTAAAAATTTTTCCGCGCTTATTTGTAATCCCGCTGGCATAAATAGTATTAGTATCGGTTGGATCAAAAACTAACCCATAAACCTTTTCTGGAGCAAGCGCTAATTTTTCCCAATTTTCCCCGCCATTTTTTGTAACAAAAATACCGCTTTTAAGCGTTCCCACATACACATTATTTTCATCATTCGGATTGGTCAACATACTAACCACATCCAATCCAGCAATGCTCACTTCCGTTGTTTTGCTGTTATTAATCCATTTTTTTCCCGCATCAACAGAGGTCCAAATAGTATTACTTGGATTAGCAACTGGCTCGCCTGAGGCGCTTTTTCCAGCGTCAGACCCTCCGATTGAACAACCAGCTAAAATAATTGGAATAAGTATTAAAATCAGCCCCAATGAAAATTTCTTCATATCGGAATTATAGCATAAAATTCCAAAATAAAAAACCCTTAGCAGGGTTCATATTTGTGGGTCGTGGAGGATTCGAACCTCCGACCGTTTGCTTAAAAGGCAACTGCTCTACCAGGCTGAGCTAACGACCCATATTTCTCTTCAATTCACTTTGACAATAATAACACTGGAACAAAAATCAGTCAACAAAAACCCCTAGCGGTTTATCTTTTTATAAATAAAAAACATATACGCCAGCGGTGCAGCCATCCAAATCAATGGCGCCCAGCCAGTCACTAAGTAGCTATAGGCGGTTTTTGACACATATTCCAAAGCCACTTTTTCCGGCAAAAAAGACAAGATAATGCTCAATATCAAGGTCATTTGTAAAAAACTCATCGAAAAAACTCGAAAAAGAAATCCGGAGCCGGTATTGGAAAGCGAAATATCAAAAAATCGCCGGTTAAGGACCGTTAGCCCCGTCAGAACAGCGAAAAAAGCCACGACTTTTGTGCTAAAATCCGTAATAAAATTTACCGGAACAACACTTAGAAGAGCAAAAGCAACATAAATATTGATCAAAACTGTCATCATGCGATAGCGTCCAATCAACATGCCATAAATAAAGCTAGCCAGAGCGATAAAAGAAATTAGCATAATATCTTGGGACACTTTTTGCGAAAGACCAATTTTAGACAAAATTGAGGTTAAGTTCATGCATTCCTGTCCTGTTAAATTCTGTTTCAACAGCTCATTTAACTGGGATTATTTTTATTTTTTTATTGACCCTAAAATTTATTTTGCAACTTTTTCTTTAGTCATAAAAGATTGAATATCATTAATCGTCCCCATAAACTGCGCTGGGAAAATAATGGTTGAATTCTTTTCTACACTAATTTCTGCCATAGTTTGCAAATTTCTAAGTTGCAAGGCAATTGGATGAGCTGCCATTACATCAGCTGTTTCCGCTAGCTTCTGACTCGCCAACAATTCCCCTTCCGCCGCAATCACTTTCGCTCGCTTCTCTCTTTCTGCTTCCGCTTGCTTGGCCATCGCGCGTTGCATATTTTCTGGCAATTCAATGTCTTTGATTTCTACCGCAGAAACATACACTCCCCACGCCTCCGTGCTCTTATCCAAAACAGTTCCAATTTCTTTATTAATTGCGTCGCGTTCCGAAAGAACTTCGTCTAATTGAAATCTTCCGACAATATTTCGCACCGTTGTCTGGGCAATTTGATTGATGGCGCTCATCACATTTTCAATTGCCACGATACTTTTTGTTGCATCGACAATCTTATAATACGCTACCGCGGAAATATCCACCGACACGTTATCTTTAGTAATAATTTTTTGTGGCGGAATTGGCAAAGTAATTGTACGCAAATCAACTTTCGTCATCCGATCAATATAAGGCACAATCCAATTTAATCCTGGCTCGCTAATGCCAATGATTCTTCCAAAGCGAAAAATCACCCCTTGCTCATATTGTTGCACCACGCGAAACCCTGGTAAAACCAAAAACACGAAAACTGGGACAAGAACTGGCAATAACAAAGCAATAAACTCCATATGCGTAAGCTAAATAATTATATTTTAATTATACGTCTATTTCTAAAAAAAACAAGCTCTTGCGGATAGATTTAATAACAACCTTCTCCATTAAATTAGGGTCCAGCTGTCACTAATAAATACAACATAAAAGCAACAAAAAATAAAAAACCTACGAAATTTCCAGTAGCACGAAGCATTCTTTTTCTGGATATATTTATTACCGGAAAAATCAATACAGAAAGCCAAATTAATACTCCGCTATCTAGAATAGACGGTACATTAAAAACTTGCAGCACTATTTGAATTAGAAAAACCTCCGCTATGCCAAACAATACCTCTCTTTTTACACTTATTTTTTCTTCTATCCCCATACAAATATAACTTTTAAAAAATTATATCTGTATTCTAGCACAAAATGTCATGAAAATTAAATTCCCTGATCTTGTAATTTTTCCAAAAGATTTTTTTGCTCGCGACTTAAGTTGCGTGGCACTTTAACCACAATCGTCACTAAGTGATTGCCAATTCCGCGTCCATGCACATCTGGCACGCCCGCGCCTTTGATGCGGAAAATTTCTCCTGAAGCTGTGCCAGCGGGAATTTTTAAAAGCAATTTCTCCTTCACTGTTTCAATTTCAATCTTTCCACCTAACACCGCCATCGAAAACGGGATGAATTCCGTGCTCAAAATATCATTATTTTTTCTGACAAACTTGGAGTGCTTTTTAAGATGAATCAAAACATACAAATCTCCTGCCCGCGCCCCGCGCCCGCCAGCTTCACCTTGTCCTTCTAGAGAAATTGATTGTCCATCATCAATTCCAGCAGGAATTGAAATTTTAATTTTTTTACTTTCTTTCACTCGCCCATCCCCTCCGCATTTTCCGCACTTCTTTTCATATACCACGCCTTCGCCCTGACATTCCGTGCAAGTAACGACCTGGGCGAAAGACCCAAAAAAACTATTAGTAGTTTTCCGTACTTTTCCGGCGCCACCACACGCAGAACAAGTTTTCTTAGATGACCCCGGTTCATTTCCCTCAGCATGGCAACGGTCACAAGCAACACGCTTATATAATTCAACTTCCTTATCCGCGCCCGCAACCATTTCCGCAAAAGTAATTTCAATATCCACCTGAATGTCTTGCCCTTTCGCCTTTCTGCGTCCAGTCGCACTGCTCCGGCTTCCGCCAAAAATATCCGCAAAAATATCTTCAAAACCGCCTTCAAATTCAAAACCATTTTGCCCGCCAAAACCCTGAAAGCCTGAAAAATCAAAACCACCGAAGCCCTGTCCCTGCCCTCCACCAGAAGATCGGCCCGCCCCTTCAAAGGTCTGGCCGAATTGGTCATATTGTTGGCGTTTAGAGTCATCCGAAAGCACCTGATAAGCTTGATTAATTTCCTTGAATTTCGCTTCATCTCCGCCTGCCTTGTCTGGATGATGCTTATGCGCCAACTTGCGATAAGCCTTCTTTATTTCATCGGTAGTCGCGCCCTTGGAAACCCCCAAAAGATCGTAATAGTTTTTATCCATAAAAAAATAATTTTGCTAATTTAACATTTCCTATTCTACCATAAAATAAAAAAATTAGCAATCAGATGTCTTGAGTGCCAATTTTTCATTTTTGAAGCCCCCTAATCTATTCTAAAACTTCCACTTCCTGCATAATCTTTCTCACTGAAACAACGCCGGCTTTCACTAGAACCCCGAATATTGCTCCGGCTACTGAAATCCAAATCATACTTAAAAGTGATCCCAGGGAAAACACGCTTAAAAACAAAATTATCGCCATGGATATCGGCAAAGCCGGAAAATCATTACTATTTGCAGTAGGGGTCACAAATTCCGCAATGCTATTATCAATCTTTTGCGCTAACACATCAGAAATTTTTTCATCTCCGGACAATGTTCTTCCCGCCATTTCCGATAACTTTTCCCGACTCTGTATGAATGCCAAATCTTGGGCTGAACTTATTTGTTTTTCAAACTCTCGCCTATATGCAAATCTTTCTTCAGAAGAAATACTTCTACCAATTTGCTTATCAATCATCGCATCCTCTTCGGCAACAGAAAATTGTTTCCCCTGTGTCTTTGCAATAAATTGATCCACGGTTAATTTCTCATCATTCATATTCTTAAATTCCGGATTAGTTATCGCCAATACGCGCGGAACTATTAGATTTGATATTTTTTGCGTCGGCAATTTCGGGATTTGCCTAGCTGCTTCCAAATCTTTTACCTCAAAAAAATATTGTGTAGAAATAACAAAGCTAATCGCCATAATAACGAAGAAATTCCCTGCTTTAAAAGCTTTATACGGATTTATTTTTATCCCCAATTTTAATTCCCGGCCAATCGCTGTCACAGCCAAAAGCAAAAACACTAAGCCAATAATAATATCAATGCTATGGAGAAAATTAGCAGCAAAAAACAAACTTGGAAGCAGAGTTACAACAATCAAGGCCGCCATTATTTTGATATCCCGAATCAGCACGGCGCTTAAATAATATACAATAATCAAACTAGAAAAAAATATGCCCGGCACAACCCAAACATCCGCCCCAGGGACATTAATTGCTCGATCCACCGAAAACCAAGAAAAAAATCCGGCCACAAGCGCCAACAAAAACAAAATACCTATTAAGCCTTTTTTATTCATTTTTATTTTATATAAATATTAAACGCGATTAACTTCATCCGTATTTTCAATTGCGGTTTGCATAGCATACTTCTTGAATAACTTTTTAGATATCGCTTGCTTAAACACAATGAATTCATTTATCTTAAATAATTCACAAAGTAAAGCAAAAACTCCAAGTCCAACCAATGCCGGAATAACTAGCTGAATCATAATCTTAACAAAAGTGTCAATTTCAATCGCTTCGCCAATCTGACTCTTACTTACCTGGATAGCCACGCTTGCCAACAATGACGCCACTGAAATTTTCACGATTGATTCAATAATATTTTTATCATCCAAATCATCAAAGCGCGTTCGCAAAACAAAAAGCAGGAGAAGCATCTGAACAATGCTTGCCACCGAAAAAGCAATTGCCAAACCTAAGACTTGAAATTTTCCAATCAACAGCATTATCAAACCAATATTTATCGCTTCCGTCGCTATCGCCACATAGAATGGAGTTTTTGTGTCTTTCAAGGCATAGAAAGACCGCGCTAAAAGCTGAACTGCACTTTGAGCGAAAATACTAATTGAAAAATATCCCAAACACTGAAAAGTTAAAACTGTATCATTCCAATCGAATTCTCCCGCGCCCAAAACCGCGCGGACAAGTTGCGCCCGCAAAACAATAATAAAAATACTCAGCGGAATAACAAAAAACATAATTTGCCGAAAAGTTTCTGAAAAAACTTTCACAAATTTCTGCTTCTCCCCCTGCGCGGCATAGGCTGACAAAGCGGGAAAAGCCGCAATCGCAAACGAAATGCCAAAAACCGTAAACGGCACGCTTTGCAAATTTTGCGAAAAAGTAAACACTGCCAAACTTCCGGCGGCTAAAGTTGAAGCAAAAATACTGCTGATTATCAAATTCATTTGATTGATTGCAATTCCCGCCATGCGCGGAAACATCAATTTCAAAACCACCTTGATATTTTTATTTTTTAACGATGCTAAGAAAGTCCAACGATGGCGATAACCCAGATTCCGCACCACCGCATATTGCAAAGTCATATGCAAAAAAGCCCCCAGCACGACTCCCCAAGCTAAACCAATCGGACCCATGCTTTTCGTCAGTACCAAGATGCCGAAAATAATTCCCGCATTATACAAAAGCGGGGCAACAGAAAAAACAAAAAAATGCTTCATGGAAGTTAGCACTCCACCCATCACCCCACTAATTCCTAGAAACAATGGACTTAAAAACATTATGCGGGTAAATATCACCGCTGTCCCAATTTTTTCCGCAGAAAATCCCGGGGCAATCAACTTCATCAACCAAGGAGCAAAGATAGCAAAAATTACAGAAAAAATAACAATAAAAGAAATGGCTAAATTCATCATATCACTCGCCAATTCCCAGGCCTCATCCTGTTTCTCTTTATTAGTGATTAATCCCGTGAAAACTGGAATAAACGCGGCTGAAAGCGCCCCCAAGATAAGCAAATTATAAATCAAATCTGGGATGCGAAAAGCGGCATAATAAATATCCAGCGTATCCCCCGCGCCAAAAGTTGAGGCCAAGAAACGATCGCGGAAAAGTCCCATCACATTACTGACAATTCCCGCCAAGGTGATCACAAGCGCCGCGGCCGATACTGACTCCATCGGCGTTGACTTCAACATCTTACTTCCAAAAAGTTTCTGAATCATACTATTTACTAAATTTATTCTTTATTCTGCTTGTCCGAAAAAGCTACTCCAACAAACTTGTCTGTCTTCAAATTAGTTTTCAATTTTAGATTACTTCCATCCTGCAATATATCATCCGGATAATGCCACCTGATTTCATACTTTTCTGGAAAAATAACTTCCGCTTCAAATTGACTGCCAATACTGCCAGATTGCTTTTGCGCTAAAAGAGAATAATTATCAATTACTTTATTCTCGCTATTTAAATCAATTTTGAATGGTAAAAGATATTTATATTTCACCACCACTGTTTCTTGCGGGCTGACATAAACCCAATTAGCAAAAACTGTTTTGTCGAAATCATCATACACGCGTGTTCCAGACTCGTCATCCACTTGCATTGAATCTTCTTCCATTTTAATTTGTGCGTCGCGTTTGAACCCCAGGGCATCATAATCCAACGGCGCTGAATTAAATTCGCGCGTTTGACCTTCCACACTTACCAATTGAGAACCCTTTGGCACATATACGCGCATATAATCAGCATTCACTTTATTCAACCATTCATATTCCTCATTGCCTCCATTATGATGCCGAGTTATCGTCAAAGTGTCAATAATTGAGCCATCATTTTGAATTTCGGCCTGATGTTCAATTTTTTCCTCAATCATGCCGTCAGTTTTATAGCCATTAATGTTAGTATTTATTACACTGACATAATCTTTTTGCGCTGTTAAAACCTCGCCTGACCAGCGTAGCTCCGAAAGCGTCTTTTCAATATCATAATTTTTTGAATAAATGAGAATTTGTTTTTCATTCAAGCTCTCTAATAACACACTCGCCGTTTTAGCAATTTCTGAGGCGCTGCGCGCGTTAAAAATCTTATCTAAAATTCTTGGGGCTAAATCCGCCAAGATCTTTTTCGGTTGATTCAATTCCTTGTCATAATCAACCTCCACCTCGCGTTGGATTTCTTGTAAAAAATTATTCTCGTCTACCGTCACACCATATTCTTCCATCTCAATTGGCCCGGTAATTTTTAACAGTTTTTGCATTACCGTCGGAGTCATGGTGATCACGCCATCGATCGTCGGCCCGCCAGTTTTTTCATAAAACCAAGTAGCCTTCTCTGCTGAAGCTGGAAAATCCGGAAACCAGTTGCTATCGTGCAAACTCCAAGCAGCGCTAATCTTTTGGATTGGAGCAGGCGGCACAACTTTTTCTCGCAATTGTCCGTCTGGATTAAATATTCCATCAATAAAAAATTTATCAATCCGGCCATTTAAAATATTCATCACGCCATATGTCCCGACAAAACCGCCAGTCGCCCGCATCTCCTGGTTGTTTTGAAATAAAAATAAATATTTTCGCGGGCCATTCCCGCCCAGAACATCGGTAAAAATCTTACTATTATCCACAAACAAAGACAAATATTTATTTATCTCCGGCAACTTGTTTTTCATTTCAACAAATTTAGCCCGTTGCTCTTCAGGAATGTCATCCACATTTACCTTGGCCAAATTTTCTTCCGCATCCTTCAAAAGCACTTGAATTTTTTCAATATTAACGTTTGTATCTTGAAAAATTTTCAACATTGAAATTGATTGCAGTCCCTCGCCCTCACTGGACTTGTTTTTCAAGGCGTCCATTGTTTTTGCCACTTCACTGAAATAAATTCCAGTCTGCGAAATATCCTTTCCGGCTTGCGCTAAGGCAGCGCCAGAAGAAAGCTTCGACAAATATGGTATGTAGCGCGTCGCGTTAATCAAGACTCCGCCCAAACTTTCCAAATCCTTGGAAATACTATCAAAATTATCATAAGCTTGATCAAAATTAAGTTGCGACGCCTGAAAATCTTTATTTAAAATACTATCCTTAGCCAAAGCTAAATTAGCATAAGCATTTTTTCCACTATTCATCGCTGTGCCCTTGATTGAAATTCCTTTTTTAGTTAAATTTACCCCAAAGAAAACTGCCAGTATAACCACGGCGACACTCGCCAAAGAAATTGCATATTTTTTAAAATTAAGCTCTGTAAATATTTCCGTCCGAAATAAACGCCCGGCTATTTTCCGCTTCTCTGCCAACATCCTTTTTTTCTCGAGCCTAATTTGTTTTTCTTTTTCCGCTTGCTGTTTCTTAACCGTCAATTTAGCCTGCTCAATCGCCTGCAGATTATCTAGCTCAGATTGTTTGATTTGCGCCAGCGCTAGCTCACGCTTCCGTTTATTATCATAAAAGGCCCGCGCCATCAGCTCTCCATCATAAAAAACCGGCACATCCTCTGTGCGAGCTTCTTTTCCTAGATGATAAACAATCGTTTCTTTTTTTGATTCAATAGCCTTCGGAACAATTTTAGCCGCCTGAGCTGTCACGCCGATTGACTCAATCTTTTTCATATCCAAACCGCCCTGTCGGTCAACCGGACGCACATCAAACATTTGTCTGATGACATTATTTTTAAGTGATTTTTTTGAATTTATATTTTTATTTTCCATTTACCCCAAGAATTTTATTATAAATTTCCAGTGTTTCGCGCGCCATCCTTTCCCAGCTATACTTTTTGCTTTGTTGGTATCCAGCCGTTATCAATTTTTCTTGCCAAGACTTATCCTGCACCAATGCCCTTATTACCTTTTCAATATCTGCTTCATCCGTGGCATCAAAATAAGCAGCGCTCTCGCCTAAAATTTCCTGCATACATTCATGGTTAGCTGAGGCAACCGGCACCCCTTTTGCCATTGCTTCTAAAGGCGGAATACCGAAACCTTCATACAGTGACGGGAAAACATATGCTGTGGCATTTTTATATATCGTATCCAAATCACAATCTGGGACAAATCCGGCAAAAATGACGTTTCGAATTCCTTCCTTGGCAACGATTTTTTTTAAATTATCATAAAAATAATCTGCCTTTCCTACCAACATCAAATTTGGCGCATCCATTGCAATATTTAACCGGGAAAATGCCCGAATCAATCGTTCTAAATTTTTGTGCGGATATGCATTGCCAACATAAAGAATGTATGGCTTTATTATACCATAATTATCTGTCTCCAAGCCATACTGCTTCAACACATCTGCGTCCTTTCGATTAGCAATATTGCAATAGTCATCGCTCGCCTCATAAATAACCTGTATTTTCTCCGCCTCAACGCGATAATTAGCTAAAATATCATTGCGAGTGAAATTTGAAACAGTAATAATTTTTTCCGCCCGCCATATCGCCCAGGCGATAGTAAATTTATACGCTGCAAATTTTAACCAGTAAATCAACGGATTAAGAGTTGTCCCGCGCAAAGTCGGAAAGTGAATCAAAATCAAATCATGAATTGTGACAACAAACTTTCGGCCATACAAAATAGGCACATTAAAATGCGGAAAGTGCACTAAATCTAAATCATATTTTCGCAGTAGTATCGGCATTTCCAACTGCTCCTTGAACGTATACCATTGGCAATCTGCCAAAACTTTATACACCCGCTTATGCTGGGGCACATATTCCGCAAAATTTTCCTGTCGCAGAAAAATAAAAAAATCCACATCCTGCCCATGAACCTCTTTTTCCTGGATATAAATCTTTTCAATATTTTCGACTAGTTTTTGCGTATATCTCCCCAGCCCCTTGCCAGCTGGACCAAAGAAGCGGGCATCAATTCCTATGCGCATAAAAATATTCTATGCCAATTATTTTTTTAACAACTCTAAAAATTCCTCGGCGGTTTTTTTCCACTGAAACTTCCTCGCTTGCTTCAAGCCGTCTTTTTTTAATTTTTCCCCCAACTCTCGCGACAACAAAATTTCCCGCATCGCTTGAAAAATTTCGTCTGGCTTATGCGGATCAATCATAATCGCCCCGTCTTCAACAATTTCCGGCAAAGAGGAGTTATTAGAAACAATTGCAGGCACTCCGCAAGCCATTGCTTCTAATGGCGGAAAACCAAAGCCTTCAAAAAATGAAGGATAGACAAATAGCGAGGCCAGATTAAAGATATAGCGCTTATCCTCGCTTGGCACGGAATCAATAACTTTTATTTTCTCCTTATATTTTGAGCGCTTAATTTCTTGATAGATTTCAGCACTCAGCCAACCACTTTGCCCAGCAATCACTAGACTATATTTTTCCAGTTCCGCATTGCTCGAATTCAACGCCAAATCCTGCAAAGCATTAAAGGCTCGGATTAAACCAATCACATTTTTTCGCGGTTCAATGGTGCCGAAATATAAAATAAACTTATATGGCAAGGCATATTTATCCTTCACTTGCAGAAGTTGCTGGTCGTTTCGATCCAATACTTTAAAATCTTCATCAATTCCGCTATAAATTACTTTGATTTTCTCTGGCTTAATTCCATATAATGATACCAAATCATTTTTTGTCGACTGCGAAACAGCAATTATTTTATCCGCCTTCTTGCAAAACGCCTTAGGGTTGATAAAAATATGCCACCAGCGTCTGACTAATGAAAACATTTCCGGATAACGCTCAAAGCTCAAGTCGTGCATTGTCACGATTGTTTTTGCTTTCCGACTTACACTGCCAAAAATAATATTCGGGAAAAAAACCGCATCCACGCCCCCTAAAAGCAAATCTATTTTTGGCCATTGCAAATACCAAAAACAAAAATTCAACAGCTTATTTGGATAATCAAATTTCTTTATCGAAACATTTTTATATTTTTTTACCCACTTTAGTTTTGTTTTTGGCTTACGGAAAGAATTCCAAAAAAGTACGTACTCATTCTTTGAGTCGATTTCAAATATATTCTTCAAAAGATTAAGCGTATATTCCTCAATACCAGTTCGCCGGCCCTCAATCAAGCACCGAACATCAATTCCAATTCGCATCTATTTTAAATAATGAATACTTAATACCAGCCAAAAAGCCAGAAATATACCCAGCGCCAATGATGCTAAAAACACCGTCTTTGGGTCAAATGAATCGCGCACAATCACTGGCTCGTGTGAAACAATTCTAAACCACTCATTTCTTTCCTTTTCGCTATTCAAACTCTGAATATTTTTTGTCAGCACGTCCGAAATCGCCCCGGATAATTTTTTCGCTTGTTCCAAGTTCGGCGTTGCAAATGATACGGCCACAATTTGCGCTGATCTTTTTTCCGCTTTAAAACTCTTAGAAAGCTGGTTTAAAGTAAATTTTTTCGTATCAATTCCCGCCTGGTAAAAAATATCCGCTTCTACTGCCGGACTCGCCACCCATTCCACAATTGTTTCAGAAAATTTTTCATCCGCTTGAATGCGGTAGAAATTATCATACTTATAATCACTCGTTTCCTGTGTGCCTTCACGTGCTACATTCAGCATCAAAGAAGTCGTATATATTACCGGTCGAAAGACAAAATATGCAAAAACTGCCAACATCACTATTGCAATAATTCCCAGAAACAGTTGAATGTTATTTCGCATAATTAGTACATATTCTTTCAAATCCATAGACCTATCTTTAAAAAATTAGTTCTTTCCTGTTATTTGCTTATGCGCCTGTAATTCTCTTTCCACATATTCCAGTATCCGAACTTTAAACTTCTCCTTATCAAATTTTAAAACTTTGGAACGGATATATTCCGGATCATAATCTTCATCTTTAAATTTCTTCACTGCTTCAATAATATCTTCCGGCGTTTGTTTGTCGAAAAAAATTCCCATTTTCCCCAGCTCCATATGCTCTGGAATATCCCCGCCATTAAACGCAATGATTGGCCGACCGGAAGCCATGGCTTCAATTGCTACGATGCCAAAATCTTCTTCTTGTGGAAAAATAAAGGCCCGGCAATTTGCATAATAACCCACCAAATCCTCATCAGGAATCCTGCCTAAAAATTCAATATTCGGTCCCGCCATTTTCTTTAAACGATTCAATTCCGGACCGCGTCCGATCACTTTCAATTTCAAACCTAATTTGTTAAAAGCATTGATAGCAATGTCATTTTTCTTATACGCCAACATTCGCCCCACAATCAAAAAATAATCCCCTCTCTTTTGGCTTATGTGAAATCGCTCCACATTCACTGGCGGATGGATAACGGTGCTTTCTTTTTTATAATATTTCCTAATTCTTTTTGCAACAAAGTTAGAATTAGAAATAAACCGGTCCACGCGCTCCGCACTCACCCGGTCCCAAACCCGGATATAGTTCATCACAAACGGCACAAATTTCTTAATAAAATTTGGAAAACTAAAATCACTGGTATATTTCTGGCAATCATCCCAAGCATAACGCATCGGCGTGTGCATATAGCAAATATGCAAAGTATCCGGACCAGTAATGATTCCCTTAGCAAAACTTGATGAGTCCGACAAAACAACGTCATAGGCCGAAAAATCAAACTGCTCGATTGCCATCGGCATGAATTGAGGGAAAATTCGATGGCTACTCTTAGAAAAAGGCAACTTTTGAATGAAGGATGTTCGGATATCCTTATTCTCAAAAACACCATGCATCAAATCCTTGTTATATACTAAAGTATAAATTGGCGCGTATGGAAAAAGCTCAGTAAAGCATTCCAGAACTCTTTCAGCACCACCATATTGAACTAGATAATCGTGAACTAAGGCAATCTTCATAAATTTAAGCTTTTCCCTATTTTAGCTCATTCTTAAAATTTGAACAAATAAAAAACAACCCGGTGGTTGCTAATTATCCGCTACTTATCCCTGCATTCGACAACATCAGCCCTTTACTGGCTATAAATACGCTAAAACATCCAAATAAAGGCCCCTATCTCTTACCTAATAGACTGCGGAATTCCGAATAAATTCCTTCCAACTCGCCCAAATTCATTTTATCGTTATATTTGCAAATCAACGACATTTTAGAACGAATGATTTCATCCTCCTTCTTGCCAATATTCAAATTCAAGGCATCTGAAAGCAGATTTAACGAATCGCGCATATATCTTATAAAATCTACACACGCCGGACAATTTGCATGTTCCTTTATTAATTTAGCAGCGATAGAACTAATTAGATCTATCGTTTGGTAGGCCGACTGAAAATCATCCTTAATCATCTTGAACACATTTTCATCGATAGCCAAATCCAATGACATCCAATATGATTCTTTATCGATAAAAACTTCTTTAACCTTATCCGTTTTCCAACCGCCAGCTTTCATTGAAAGAAAAATTCTTTCTGTACCGGCAAGATAATCAATAAAAACTTTTATATCATTATATTCCCCATACTTTTCTTTCAGCTTCACCGCTGCCCGGGTTATATTCTCCAATTCTTCTTCTAAGTTTATCGGGGCTTCATTAATATTTTCTAGTTGCGGAGTTTCAAAAGACATATCATTTACTTTAATAATTTAATATATTCTGCAATTACACTACTTGTCTAATTCTAGCACAAAAGCTGTCCTAATGTCTTTATCCCCAAAAAACACCCCACCCCAAATGACAATCAGCCAAGACTAGTCTGCTTTTTAACTTTTCCGGTTTTTTCCTATTATTTTTCTAAAATTGGGAAATATTTTCGGCACTTGTTGCCTATAAATCAAATATTCCTCCCCAAACTTTTCCATCAATGCCTGCTCTTCCCGGCGCATCCAAAACAAAAGAACAAACATCATCCAATGCGCACCCACCAGAAAACGAACGTCCGGATAGAAAAAAAATATTGCCCATCCCAAAAAAATATCCGCAGAATAAATTGGATGACGCACTTGAGCATAAACTCCCCCAGTAACTAGCTTATTAATTTTATCCGCCGAAAGTGGCGCTTTGTGATGAACTGCAAGCGCTCCAAAGAAAAAATACAACCAATATATTCCGGCTGGAAAAATTAAGGCTTCTAAAAAAATGCTTCGAGGGAAAACGAACCGCGCAGGAATAGTTTGAAAAATAATTGCAAATCCAATAACAACAATCAACCACATTAACACCGGACTCACTAATTTTTGTTTAATGTTTTTAAGCATATTATTTTAACCTAATCGCCATTTCCTCAGCATTGCCCCTAAGCAGAGAAACATCCCCATTTTCTTCAAGCTTTATTACAGACGAAGGTTGCGAAGAAAGTTTGCCAAGATTCACATAAAAATCAACTTCTTCAGCAAAATATTCACGCGCCTCGTCAACTGTCAAAGCGGGCTCCGTGCCTTCAAAATTAGCACTAGGAGCAATCAATGGTCCAGTCAAAGACAGAAACTTCCGCAACCACTCAGCTTTCGGCAAACGCAAAGCCAGCGAATATGTTCCCCGGTGCAAATAGGCTAAATTTCCCCGACCACAATCCAAAATCACGCTCACCTTTCCCGGCCAAACTTTTTGCAAAACTTTTTCTTGCTCCGCGCTCAATTCAATTCCAAAAAGTCCCAAATCAGCCACAGAACCAATCAAAATTATGCACGGTTTTTCAGGATCTCTTTTTCGTATCTTATAAATTCTTTCCACAACTTTTTCACTCAGCGCACTTCCCACCAAGCCATATAGAGTGTCCGTCGGCAAAACCCCGACTCCGCCACTCCGAATAATCGGCACAATTTCTTTTTTTAGTTTTCTAAATTTAAAAAAATTCATCTTATAAATATTTTCTATTTTTTAATTTTTCTGGAAAAAAATATTGCTTAGCATCTTCAGAGTTTTCGTAATCTGGTGTGTACTTATAGTCCTTGCCATAACCCAACTCCTGCATAAATTTTGTTGGTGCATTACGCAAATGAATTGGCACTGCTTCAGTTGGAAAATTTCTTGCATCTTGCTTGGCTTTTTCATAAGCCACATATAAAGCATTGCTCTTCTTTGATTTTGCCATATAAACCACTGCTTGCGCAAGGTTTACTCCGCATTCCGGCATGCCAATATAATGACAAGCATGATAAGCCGAAATTGCCTGCTCCAAAGCAAAGGAGTTTGCCACTCCAATGTCTTCTGAAGCAAAGCGGATTATTCTTCGGGCAACATACAATGGATCTTCCCCACCCTCCAGCATCCGCGTCATCCAATATAAAGCTGCGTCTGCATCCCCACCCCGCATGCTTTTATGCAAAGCAGAAATTATATTATAGTGCTGTTCCCCTGCTCGGTCATAGAGCAAGCTAGTTTTTTGATATGACTCCTTAATACTTTCTTTATCCAATAAAATTTTTCCGCTAGCATCTTTTTTGCCAATCGCCACTGCCAGCTCCAAAACATTCAATGCTGTGCGCGCATCTCCATTCGAAAGCCCGGCTAAAAAATCCATGCTTTCGGCTGAAATCTCCACAGCCACTTTTCCCAAGCCTCTAACCTTATCAGCTAAGGCATGCTCGATTAATTTTCGCACATCCATGGCCTGCAATTGTTCTAAAATAAAAACTCTTGTGCGCGAAAGCAAGGCATAATTCACTTCGAAACTCGGATTTTCCGTCGTCGCCCCAATTAAAATCAAAGTGCCGTCCTCCACATAGGGCAACAAGCGATCTTGCTGAGCTTTATTAAAACGATGAATTTCATCTAAAAATAAAATTGCTTTTTTGTTCTTAAATTTCGTTTCAAAATTCGCCGTATCAATAATTTTCTTCACATCCTTCACGCCGCTTGAAACTGCACTCAAATGAAAAAATTCCGCGTTCGTCGTTTTAGCGATTATCTTCGCCAAAGTAGTTTTTCCACTCCCCGGCGGACCCCAAAAAATCATTGAAGGAATTTGATCGCTCTCAATGATTTTGCGCAAAATCTTCCCTTCGCCAACAATTTGTTCTTGCCCGACAAACTCATCCAGATTCTCTGGACGCATCCTATCAGCTAACGGTTTTTGAATTATTCTTTCTGACATAAACAAAATTTATCTACTATGGTGATATTATACCCCCATATGCTAATTTTGCCTACTTTTTGTGCATTCGCCAGTGGCGGTGCTCAATATACACTATTTGCCACCAAGTTTGCCCGAGAAAATATCCGCCAATCACGCCCACTGGCAATAAACCGAATTGTTGCAATGGCGGCATATATAACCGCATGCCAAGAAAATCATGCGTCTGAAGCTCAAAACCACGCGCAAGCATCATGTTAACAAACCACAACTCAATCGAAGCATGCGCTAGCCCCGCCAAGAGCAATCCAAGAAGCATGGCTAATAAAATATAAATTGTTTTTTTGCTTTGCATCTGTTTTTTATTTTTTCTCTTTATCTTTCGGAAAACCCCATCGCCAATGAGGCTTCTCTCCAGTTTTATAACAAATCATTAAAAGAATCATAACCAAAACAATCGTTTCAACAATAAATTCCATAGGCTTTTCCTGTTTAGGATATGTATCAAAGCGAAAAGCATTCAAAACAATCAACGCGACAAAAACCAGTAAAACCGCCCAGCCTTGCCACCGCGCTGGCGTCCAACCCCAACCGAACAGCTTCGCCTTAAACCAATATCCCTTGGGATTATCCTTCAAATATTCCACGTAGTCCTTAATAAGATTTTTACACATAACAAATTAATTATTGAATAAATTTTTCCAACTCAATTATCAATCATTCATCAATTCCACTATTTTCTTGGTTGTGTTAATGTTTCTTACGGTCATCTCCTGATATTCCGCTCGCGTTGAAAGTTTCAACATAGTCGAACGAGTGATGCCATCCATTCTAGCTGACCAAAATAACACGCCTTTAAAATAATGCACTTCTTCAATCTCTTCTTTAATATTAAATTTTTTCACAATACTCGCATTATCAATCGCGCTACTTAAGAAAATAACATTATGTTTCCATTCCTGATTTTCAAATATTTTCGGAAAGTGCGCTATCACTTGAGCCATCTCGCGTTTTGATCGGAGCATAACTCTAGTCGTAACTTTGAATTTAGCCAGCAAAGCCTTTTCAATTTTCTTTTCCAATTTCAACTTGTCCGTTTCTTCTGCTTGAAACAACACATTCCCACTTTGGATATATGTTCTCACAGATTGAAAACCAAGTCGTTCAAATTCCACGCGCAAATCAGCCATCTTAATCAGACCTTTCCCACCCACATTAATCCCGCGCAATAACGCTACGTATTGAATCATAACTTTGTCCTATTATTCTCCTAGTTTAAATTCCTTTAACAACTCAATGCAAGTTCCATTTTCTCCCATCTTGAATATTCCAATTCTGTCTAGCACAAATTCTTTGACCGGCCACTTAATTTCCGCTGCTGTTTTTTCCGCCACCCTCTCATCTTTCAATCTTATCACAGTCACATGTGGCTTATATAAATTCATCACTTCGGGATGACCATATTTTTGAATATTCTCTTCTTTCTCGGAAAATTCACTAGATTTTTGATTATCCTTTTCTCGGATGTGTCCGTCCCGCAAAGGATTAAGTTTTTCAATAATAGTCTCATGCGCAGCTCTAAACTCCTCAGTGCAATCACACTCTATGCCAATATATCCTTTTTCTGTAGCAACTTTTTGAAATGTAAATTTCACGCCAACCAATTTTTTCGCCAAACTCTCAACCTCGGAAAAAACTTTCTCCAAATTTCTCGTTGGAAATTCTACGCCATAAATTGTTATATGTGGATAAAAACTCTTACTATCCAAAACAAAATACGCCTCCTCTTTTTTGTTTATTTCCAAACTCAACTTCTCCACCCCTCGAGCAATCTCGCTTGGTGGCATAAAAGTGATATTTATTCTGCTAAATTCATTCTTCATATCTTTAAACATAAAACCCAGCAAAAAATACTGCCAACCATACCAACCCACTCACCATTGTATACACCACTGGAATCCGCCTCCCCAACCCTTCGCGATAGTTGATCGATGACCAAATAGCTTTTCCACCCATCAGCAAGAGTGCAGTCAAACCAGCAATCGAATGGAAATTCAAAGAAAAGCCTTTGCTCAGGAGCGACATCAAAATTGTCCCCGTCAAATCAAAAACAAATCCACACCAAAGAAACATCAAAACCCCGAACGAAACCCTGTTCTGTGAAAATTCTTGAAAGATGCTTGTGGCATAAAATATCAAAGCCAAAATGACGGAGCTGATAGCGGTTAAAAGTAGCATATTGTTTTTATAAAATTATTTATTACACATTAATGTCATACTAAATTATCATCCAGAAAATTTTTCAGACTCTCTAGATCTTTTTTATCTTTATCATAATGATAAGTATTTATCCCAACTGATCTAGCGCTTTTAACTGCATCATCATTATGCTCAAAATATATCACGCCTTCCGGAACTAATCCAAAATGTTTTAGCATTGTTTCATAGTATGTTGAATCTATTTTATCGGGATTGTGTTTCAATGTAAAAACTTCATAGGGCATAGTACTCAAACCAAATTTATCCGCTTCTTCATCATTTGCATTAGTAAGAATTATTTTTTTATTAGGAAACATTTCAAGCATCTCATACATTTCCGTAAAAATTCCCATTTCTTTTATTATAAATGTATTGATCGCATCGACTAAAATTGTTTTCATATGCATAATCTTAACTTTAAAAAATAAAGACTTTAATGCTCTTGCCTAAAACCCACTTGGTCCATCAATTTTTTCTTTGCAATTTATACAAAAGAATTCTTGCAACTCAACACTCTCATCTCCATGAAAATCTTTCCACTGTCTTGTCCCCAAATCAAAGGAGTAATAATACACTTCTTTTTGCATAACACTAACGACTTCACTCTCCTTATTACAGTGAGCGCAAACATATTTATTTGGTTGTTTATTATTATTTTTCATATTCGCAACAGCTTGAATTTTTATGCTTCCAAAATATTAATCGCTAGTTCTTCAACATTTTATTCGATGATTTTTGCCATAACAATTATTCCTTATTTAAAATATCGTTCACAACTTCAATTGAAGCCCCATAACTGCCTTGTTTCGCTTGTATTTTTAATTTCTCTTTCAAATATTTCATTTTTGATCCCCACTCAGCCTCTAAAATATCCGACCATTTGCGAACATAAATTTTAACTTTGCCATCTTTATCCCAAAAAACCAGCCCTCGTTGTTTTTCTCCATGATTTTGAGCACTAGTAATAAGTCCATCTATACCTGAATCATAACTTTTACCGATAAGGTAAAATTCCCAAATTTGATTATCCCCGTTACATAAATTTTGCTCTAATATCTTTTTACAATATTTCTTGATTTGAACATATTCAGTATCCTCTTTTAATTCTAGAGAGGCTCTCTTTAATTCTATAATTATATTTTTTTGAGTACCATCAAAATCTTCTGTTTTCGTCAAAAATAAATCAACTTCACCACTTGGATTAGAATCTAAATTTGGATTATCAATTTTAAGAATTTCTTTTGCATATTGAATTAGTACATTTTTTATAGAGCCTTCCGTACTACTAAATAATCTAAATTGCTCACCAAATATCCAAAAATTTTCATCTAATATTTTTTGTAAATGTTTGACCTCAAGGGTTTCTTTTTCAAAATCAGAAATCAATATCTTTAATTTATCTATCACCTCAAGACGATGATCCACCTCCTTGATTGTTCTCACTACATTTGATAATGATGTTCTATTAAGAATATCTAGTAGATCAGTCTTTTCTTCCTCTGTTAATACTTGCAGTTGCTCAAGTATTATTTGAATCAAATGACTATCTTGAACTGACAATAGCCCTGCAAAAGTAGCGCAGATAAACTTTTTCTCTGAGTCATTTTTTCCTGTAAATAATGATGGACTTATTGTATAAATTGTTTCTAATAAATTATTATATGACTCTTCATCATATATGCCATAATCAGGAAGATTCGGCATAATTTCATTTTCTTTTAAATCTTCAATCAAAAATTTTGATTGCTCTATAAGATATGGCCTTCTTATCTCAATCAGCTTTTTCTTAATCTCTTTAATTAGCTTATTTTTTGCTCTTTTTTTATTTTTATTTTCAAGATCTAATTGTTGTTGATTTATATTTTTTTCATCATCGATATCCTTCTCTGTAAAAAAATCAGAAACAATATACACAGAATGCCAGAAATCATCACTTTTCTTATTTAATCCAGTACTTTTTTTAAATAACTCTTGCTGATCAGAATTGAGAAAATAAAAATTTGACCACTCAACCGGCTTCTCCTTCCATAAAACAATTTCAACTCGGAAATCACCATCCAATTCCTTGGTTATTTCTTGAGAAAAATCGCCTATTTTTAAAATTTTACTTTGTTTTACATTTTCTATTGGGTCAACTATTTCACCATTTACTTTAATTTTGAGATTACTATTTTCCCTTAAAAACCAACCAAACTCCAATAACAGTTCTTTTTTTAACTGTTTCTTATTTGATAAATCCGACGAGAAAACTGTGCTAATTTTTTGAAAGCTTATTTTTGTACCTTTTTTATCGTATTTGCTATCGCTCTCATTTATGATTGCATCATGAGTTAATGACAACATTTTATTATTGCTATATATACTTATAGCATCAGCAATCCATATAAAAACGTATCTTCCTCTGCCCCACCGACCTCTTGGCAAGGTTTTTTGCTTGGAGTTATTCTCTGATTTTGTAGATGACAAAAATGTTGCCGTATTGCTATTTTCATCAAAATTCCATCCATTTCCATTATCAATAATTTCTACATTCTCAACACATCCAAGCCCTAGCTCTGGCTCCGTGTAATTTATTTCAACTTCACTTGCGCCAGCGTCAAATGAGTTCCAAAAATATTCAAATAAACATTTATACGGCTTATCTCTGTATGATTGGAGTTCGGTTTTTATTGATTCTCTTGTTATTTTTACTTCTTTTTGCATAATCCTATCTAAAATTAGCATTAACTTTTACATCCCCATTCATCAATTTAGGCAATAAGGTGTCGCGTAAGCGAGATGACTATTTATTATGTGTTTTTATTATTCCCAAACATTCTTCATACGCTTCAGCTTTACCGCCAACAAATTCGTTTGATCCAAATTCTTCAATATCCTCACTTTCCCATAATTCTTCTTTCCATTCTTTCCGATAATTTCTTGCCAGCGTCGCAATCTGTTTTTCTACTGATTCATTAGTAATTTTTTCCAAAAAACCTTTCGCCAATAGCTCCGTCGTTCCCTTATTCAAGTCCTGCAAGTTTTCCCGAAGCTTAAATGTTTTATATTTTCTGCCGCTTCTTATGATTCTCCAATCCCCTGGCTCAATTTCCACCAACTCAGCTGCTTTCCCATACTCTTCACACATCACCATGAATGGAAAATAAAAATCTTTATATTTGTCTAAATATTTCAATATTTGAATCGCTAGTTTTTTGCTAATTTTCATAGAATTATACAAGAATTAATTTTTATTCCTGATCCATTCTTGATCGTTCTATGAATATTGTCAAATTAGGTCAATTTATATTTCCCAGGCTCTATGAATTTCAAATATCCCTTGTCCCGCAAAAACTGCAACTGCTGACGAACTTTAGCTTTAATATTGTTATTCTCTGGATGAATTTTCTCTAAATCACTTTCAAATTCATACATTTCAGCTAATGAAAATTCATCCTTCCCCAAAGCTTCAATGCAATTCATTGTGTCCAAAATCCAACCCTTCAATTCTGGTTTTGTGACTTTTTTCAGAAAAGCAGTTTTTTGCCATTTCTGCAAAACATCTTTTTTAGAAATTTCCTTGCCATCTTCGATATAAAAAATCTTGCCTGAGGTTGGTATTTTGGAAAATAAAATATTTGAGCCAATCCAACCTGCTCTTCTCGCACTTTCTGCCAAAGCCTTTCTCTTTTCAATAATTTCTGGAACAAAAAAATATTTCGGAACCACAAAAAAATCATTCACTAAAAGCGCGGGTAAATATCCCATAAAAAAGAAGTGTGGTTTTTGCGGGGAATTCAAACGCTCAATCATTTTTAAATACGCTCCAGCAGAAACTTTTCTACCAATTTTCCCTTTTTTAGATTTCAATTCAAAATCCTCGGAACATTTTTCACAATAAAAATCAGCAACTGGCTTATTATTTGCATAACTTTTTATTTCATCCCCGCAATTTGGACAAAATATTTCTTTCTGCACCCAAGATTCCGTTAAAATCCTAGCAACCTGAGATTGATTTATATAGCTAGTTGCTAGTTCTTTATTTAGAAGTAATTGCATAAAATTTAGTTAGCCACCATTTTTTAACCACTGGCAAGGATAGTGTTGAAAGCAGATATCCCCCAGTCGGCACAACCGCTTTCAACCACACCGAAGCTTCATTAATGTTCCACAACCACAATGCCGCCACAAAATATGTCACGGTCGCGATAAAAAGCCGACGGGTCCAGCTTGTTTCCCAACCTTTGTCCGATTCAACCCGCTTGTTTCGCTCTTTAATGCTTGCAATTTCTTTTTCAATATCCATAATTTTATTTTACTATTTTTCAATATTTAGTTTATGCAAATATCTCAGCATAAACTAATAGTGCTTTTTTGTTTACACTAACTACTCTGCCTAGAATAGCTTATTGTCGCCTGTTTCAAACTCTTTTTATATTTCCATAATATCACTTCACCACTCTTTATTCAAGCTATTCCTCACATTGCGCCAAAAATTCCCCCTGCGCTTCTTTCTTTTTCAGTTGGCCAATTTTAATCAAATCCTTAACATTTTGACGTGATGATTCTGCCAAAACTTTGTCTAGTTCATAGACTTTCGGATTCACTTGGAGAGCAATATTATTAATGCCTAAAAGTTTGATGCCCGAGAGGGTGCGGACGCGGGACAGTGCCACATAACCCATGCCATATTCAAAAGATTTGCTCAAATCCATTTCCACTGCATCTAGGGTCATCCCCTGACTTTTATGCACTGTGATGGCCCAAGCCAGTCGCAGTGGCACCTGGGTGACCGAGGCCAAAATTTCTTCCCCTTCTTCAATGGACCACTTCTCCGGCGTCGCCACAATCGTTTTGCCAGTGACAGTCTGCACAATCGGCAAACCTTTTTCGTTAAAATTAACCACTGTACCGAGAGTGCCATTCACATAACCGCGTTCAAAATTATTTTTCACAAACATCACTACCGCCCCTTTTTTCAAGACCAAGAGTTCCGGTGCTAAACAGCCCTTGATAACAGAGTTAACTAAATAATCAATCCCGCTAGCCGTCATTTGAAAAATTTTCGGATCTTGTTTTATTTTTTTCAATTCCTGCTCATTAATCAAATCTACATTGGCGTTGTGCGTATACAGTCGCGTTGGCGTGAGGCTATTTTTGATTGTCTTATTTCCCCGCGAAGTCAAAAGCTTATGCGTTTTTTCGTCACAAGTGCGCGTGCGAATGTCGCTTAAGATTTGTAACATTTGCCGATCTTCTTGCCGATGCTGTTCTTCCAAATAGCACACCTTGGGACTCATTTCTTTCCAGGCTTCCGACTCAATGACAAAACGTGATTCTTGGCCATATTTCGTGACCGGTGGCAATTGAAAAAAGTCCCCGCAAAGAATGACCTGCAAGCCCCCAAACGGCAAAAATGGCTCCTTGAAGTGCTTGCAAATATTGTTAACAATATCCAGTTGATGAGCGTGCAACATTGAAACCTCGTCAATAATCAAAACCTTTGTTTTTTCAAAACGATTCTGCTGATATTTTCGACTAGAAAGCTTCTTATAGTCCGCCTCGCTAAAAACATCATTGATTCCCATGCCCGACCAACTATGAATGGTTTGCCCATTCATGTGTGTGGCGGCGATGCCTGTGGAAGCCGTGATGGCCACGCCAATGTTGCGACTTTTTAGAAAGTCAATATATTGCTTCAATAAATATGTTTTGCCACTCCCGGCCGGACCAGTCAAAAAAACATTATGTCCAAGTTTCAAAATATCTAAAGCTGTTTTTTGTTTCATACTCCTCAGTTTACTCTTCTTCCGCTCTTTGCTCAACCCTAAGTTGCGAGGTAAAAAAATAGAGAGCTCTGTTGATCGGTTGACCAACAGAGCTCACTGCCATTTTTCTCGAATTGCTTTCATTCAGCAACCTCTTCCAAAGCATCAAACATTTGGGAAGTGTGATCTTGCAACCAGGCATTTACGCGACGGTTATCCCGAACATTGTCATAGGGCTTAACTGGACTGCCAATAAGAGGCACCATTCCAAACAACTTAATTTGCAAATCGGTCGGGCTCTCTTTAAAAATTTTGATTAATTTTTCTACCACTGGCGCAACATCCTCCATTTCACCAATCCGTTGGTCAAAATTGTCTATTAATAACTTTTTGTATTGCATCAACATTTTTTTAAAATCAATTGCGCACCGATGTTTCTTTGTTCTTGCTTTAAAGATTTTTTCTAGCATAGCATCGCCCTCTCTGGAATTAGTATTAAACTGTTAAGTTACTAGTTTTAATTGGTTTATAATTTTAGCTAAAATTTGACATTTAGTCAATCAAATTACTACTTTCAATTATCACTGAAATAAAAAACAGCCAGATCACGGGATAATATCCCATGACTGGCTGTGTACAAACCTCTTTCTCTGAAATTAACTATCTTCGAATTTCTTGAATCTTTTCACCGCAGAGCAAAAAGTCTGGAATATATAAAGGTGCCAAAACTGTGAAATCTGCTGACAGTGGGTCAACATTGCTTTTAATATTTTCCCGCAATTCCATTAGCAAGCGCCCCATATAATTTTGTCCGACCAAAGTACCAACTTCAGTCAAAACTGCTCCCCAGAATTTGTCCCCCTTAGTAGATTTTTCTACGATTGCGCGCGAATCAGATGCTAATAATAAAGCGCTGAATTTTTCCCAATTCTGCAACAGCTTCACCCGCAAACACCAACGCATCAGCAAAATATGACAGGCATCCCAATCGGGACGATTACATTTTTTCCGATGTGGCTTAGTTTTCATCTTGGCCTTCATTGGACTTTTTTGGGCAATAATCGCTTGCTGAATTTCTGGATATTTGGGAAAACGAAAAGCTTGATACAATGCTTCGGAAGTAAGAATTTCAATACCATTCACGACTAGCGGATAACCCGCACACATATTTGAATATCCACCGAAATCTTCTTTTGTCTTGCAAAAAACCACGCATTCACTCGGCACATACACGCGCAACTCTTTTTCTCTTACAATATTTTCCATTAGCTCCTCCAGTCAATTCTTTCTTTTGAAAAGTGGGTACCACTGGCCGAAAGGGTGACTTGTTCCCTGATATTCCGGATCACCATACCACAACGCCAGCGGACAATTATTTGCAATGTTCCGATAGGTCACTATCGGCGAACCAAATCCGAGTGTAGATAAGAATTCAACCCCCATCGGTCGCACTGATGGCTGGGGGTTTTGCGCTAAAAGGCACAACTTAGCACCAACAGACAAAAAAACTTGTTCCAAAACATTCTGATTAGTTTCAGAAGAAAAAATTCCATTCGCAAATTTCATTCCGTCATCCCGAAAAATACCATAACCCGCGATATTTCTTGCTGCTAATTGCTGATGCACCACATTAGCATAATTATCAATCAAACTGCTCCCGGGAAAATATTTCGGCCAAAGGATATTAAGTGGGGCATTTCCTCGCCGATCATCACAAAGATCATAAGTCCGCCAAGACTTCAATGTCCCGCACTTCCCTGCAACAGTTGCTCCAACATGCCTAGTTGCGTAGTTACTACCCGCTAAATGCCAAGCAATATGATACGATATTAAATTAAGTTTATTTGGTGCCATCGCTATCCAATTTTGAATATCGTACCGAAATTTATTTCCCGAATAAATAACGTCATCGATATACAAGAAATGATCTTTGCTGCCGCAATTCACAGTCGTAAACCCATAATCCTCAGATAAAATTTCATCCACCAATAAAAGTAAATCAAATTGACTCTTGCCTGGCGGTTGATTTTTAATGAAGGTTATATTTCGGATATCTTGGCCAGGAAAGTCATCTTTTGCTGTTTGAAAAAACTTTCGCAAACAATTTTTTGCCCTCTCCCTTGAGATGAAAAATGCTTGCAATAAATTTCGAATTTCAGACAGAATAACGATCCGCTCCTTTTCCGCAACGGTAAATTGTTCTAGCCATCTTTGTATATGTTTGGCATCAAACAATTTGAAATCATCAATGCGATATTCACCAACAATACCAATTATTGCCTGAATGAGCTGTTCGAAGTTTTGTCTATTTGCCAGTTGATTTGAAATCGTCATGCTGAACCTCCTTGGTTCTAAAATTGTTAAAGACCTTCATTCATATCCGATACCACCATTCCTCCTGAATATCTATATATACCATAGATACTGAATTTAATCAAAAAACATCCCTCTTCTGAATAAATTAACAAAGACGCACCGAAGCGCGCCTTTGGAGCTCTCAGAAAGATGCTACTTCCTAAAAAGCCCGATTACTTTTCTCTTGTCCTGACTATCCCAGAAGAAACTCGCCGCATTAACAGAATGTATGCCAGAAACTTTGGCTCTGCGAATTTGTTCTTCATTCATACCGCCGTCCATGCCAATCAAAATATCCGGCCATAATTTTTTCACCGCCCGGATATTATCCCAAGTGGTTGGCTGAAACTCTTGACCACTAAATCCCGACTGGACACCCATAACCAAGATGAATGATAAGTGTGAAATATCCGACAAGCGGAAACGCGATAGCATGGTTGGGTCAAACGCCACTCCAAGCCTCCCGCCCGCCTCCCGTGATAAATCGGAATATGACTGCCAATCAGACACTTCCTCGCCACGGACAATCGCTCGAACAACGTTATTAAACCCAAGCCATTTCTCCGCCGCCTTTAATGGATCCTTAACCATCAAGTGAACTTCCAAATCACTCTCCAGATATTCGGCCATTTGCGCATTGCCCCAGCAAGTGTTTGGTACCGCTTTTCCATCCATAACATCCAGATGAGCGACTTTCAACTTAAAATCCTGGATGATCTTAATCTTCCGCAAAACCCCGGCAACAGATGTTTCTAAAATCGCTGGTATAAACACGGGCATATCCCTACCTCCTCAACGGTTAGAGTTGAATAAAAGGAACAGTAAAATAACTCACGCAAATACTACCTTAAAACTACTTTTATATATAACAAAAACTTGAGGAAAAAGCAAACACTCGTGCTTGCAAATACCGCCCTTACCATCAACTAAAATATGCTACAATAAGCATATGTTTTATGAAAAATAAGTTACATACAACTTCTGTAAAAGCCTGGGATTCCATGTTAAGGGCAATCAATCAGGCCAAGAAATCCATATACTTAGAAATGTATATTCTTTCCGATGACACAAGGCACAGCCACAATTTTATTGAAAAACTGAAAGAAAAAGCCCGCAAAAATATTCGAATCATAATCGTAGCTGATTCCTATGGTAGCAGTTCACTCACTGAAGATACTATCAAAAAGATTCGCGATACTGGGGCTGAATTTCTTTTTTTCAGCCATTGGCTCCGACATATTCATCGTAAAATTTTAATTGTTGATGAAGAAGTGGCCTTCATTGGCGGAGTTAACATTGGAAAAGCCTTCATAAAATGGAATGATCTGCAACTTGAACTCCACGGAAAAATCGTCAAAAAGATTATCTCATCATTTGCGTATACCTATGAAATAGCTGGCGGGAAAAATGCGCAAATCCTTGCCCACCGCAGAAACCGAATTCCTGGAAAACGCAAGTCCTGGCTATTGGAGCATAGTCCTAGCAAAAACATCCACACCCTAAAAAGCCACTACATCAAAAAAATTAATAACGCCAAAAAAACAATCCAAATTATTACACCCTATTTAATTCCGCCCCGCTGGCTGATTTCCCTGCTCGATAATGCTATAAAAAGAAATGTTCAAGTAGAAATTTTTGTTCCTCTCAAATCAGACATGCCTTTCGTCAATGGTATGAATTATCGCTTCATGCAAAAACTTCATTATCTTGGCATTAAATTTTTCCTGCTCAAAACCATGAATCATTCCAAATTACTGCTTATCGATAGCACCGAAGCCCTTATTGGCTCTCAAAACCTTGATTTTATCTCTTTTAATATAAACTTTGAAGCAGGAGTATTTATGCGTGACCAAAAAATAATCCAAGAACTAAAAGCTGTAATTAATAAATGGAAAGAACAATCGCGGGAATTCAAGCCCCGAAAATATAAACGCCATTTATCCGATTATTTTTTTGCGCTCATCCACAGACTTCTCCATCCCATATTATAACCGCTTTCAAAAATTTTTCTGCCAATCACAAAATTTATAAATCTATTTTATAATACTGCTAAATAGAGCTAAAAAAACGCCAGCAGAAGAAATCATCTGCCAACGTTTTTTAATCCAAGACCTATTTACTCCCTGTGCTAAATTGCTGTTGCGTCATATTCAATTGATGACATTTATCACCTAAAAATACCAGCACAACCACAGTGACTATGGGTAGCCATAGTAGGATCACTACGCAAGCACATACCGCTAATGCACTCAGGACGATGCCAGTGAAAACCCAACAGATGAAATCCATGTCATCCAAACAGGTTCTAGCACACCTCTTTGCGGTTTCAGGAAGAACACAGGCGACAAACGCCACCGCAAAAATAGCCAGCAAACACCCAACAACAATATAAGCAATCCCATAGTTTGAACAGAAAAAAGCAAAAATGATTTTCAACATAATACACCCCCTCAATCCCAAAAGTTTAATCTTCTACGAAAATTACTATGACTGATTCCTGTAGGGCATGGAAATATTTCAGCAAATATTAAACAACTGTCTTTATATAACCACTAATTCCAGCACTTAGCAATAGCAGTATCCTATTTCAAAAAGAATGCTTATTTTAGAAACAACTACAAAAATTAAAAAAAGCAAGCCCAATCACGCCAAATAAAAAAGAGCTTTTTCAGCCCTTTAATATTTCCTAGAGATTTCTTCTCTTTCTAAACAAGACGCCAATTGTTTTTAGGCATATTTGAATGTCCAGCCACAATGACCAATTTTCAATATAAAACAAATCTAGTTTATATTCGTCTTCAAAATCAAGGTCCGATCGACCAGAAACTTGCGCCATCCCCGTCACACCTGGCTTAATTGTTAAAAGCCGACGATGATATTCCATATATTTTTCTACTTCCCGCTCTTGATGCGGACGCGGTCCAACCAAACTCATTGTTCCAAATAAAACATTGAAAAATTGTGGCAATTCATCAATTGAATATTTTTCAATAAATCTCCCTACGCGAGTTTTTCTTGGGTCAGCTTTAATTTTATACAATGGCCCTTTACGGACACTTTGTTTGTCAATTAATTTTTCCTCCAACTTTAAAGCATTTTCCAGGGCGGGATTCTCATCCGTCACACATAAATCCCATCGCATATAGCGGAATTTATAGACAAAAAATTTCTTCCCATCACCACCAATTCTTTCATTCTTATAAATAATCGGTCCGTCGCTATCCAGCCAAACAGCAATCGCCGTAATAAGCAAAATTGGCGAAGTTATAATGATGCCAACAATTGAGGCCACGACATCAAAAACTCTTTTTAAAATTCTTCCCCAGCCATCCAATGGCGTATGCTTCACCTCAATCAATGGCTCACCCATTAAAACGCCAATTTCATAGCGCGTTGTTTGCAAAGTGTTTGGAATATATTTATAGGAAATATTATGAATCGAACAATAATCGATTAGCTTTTCCTGCTCATCATCCGTAATCGAAGATTCACATAAAATTATTTCATCAATTCCTTTTTCTTTTTTAATTTTCTTTACTACTTTCAATTGTGCCGTTTCAATTTGATCAATAACCGTATAGCCTAAATTCTTATCCTGCTGAATAAGTTTATTAAAGGTATCCATTTTGCCATTTCGTCCAATCAAAAGCACACGATGCACGCCAGTACCGCGATTTCGAAGCATCCATTTTTGGAAAAGATGAATCAAATAGCGCGCCACAATCACATAAAAAATTGCAATTCCCCAACCAGCCAAAATAACAAAACGCGAAGAAAACCATTCCCGTTTCAGGAAGATTGCCATAATAATAATCACCAATCCGATTGAAGTTGCGGAAAAAACACGCACTGCTTCTTTCCAAAACTTTCGCGTCACCCGAATATCATACAGACCTTCTAACGCATAAATCAAAATAAAAAATGGCATTGCCATTAATACTATTCGCACATACGCATCAAAGGGATAGTCATAGAGCTTCGGTTGCAATTCAATTATTGCCGGAACATTCCGCAATGAATACGCGGTCAACGCCGCCAAACAAATCATAATAAAATCAACCGGAACTTGAATCGCACTAAAAAACAACTCTGATCTTTTCATAAAATAATAAACTTATTGCAACTGCCCTTAAAAACAAAATTTATCAAAACAGACCTATAAGCCGGATTTTGTATCCCAAGTCTGCCAGGTGACAGGTCAGGACGACAATCATTAATCTAGGCTCATCATTGCTAATGAGCTCGAGCGGCACTCCCCGATTTGCATCGGGGCACGACCTTGCATCAGATAGGGTTTACCATAAATAGCCATTGCTGACTACCATATGCCGTAGCTAATAAATTCGCTATTCAGCTGAAAAAGCGAATAAAAATTTATAACACCAGCATACTTTTCACCTTTTCCAATTTTGTCTCAGACCTAAGTCTGAGATACAAAATTGAGAACCCATGCACCTTTTCCAAAAACGACGATGATTATCATTCAATAAAAGGCGGAGCCGTTATTGAAAAATCAATCATTCAATTCACATGAATCGTTTGCAGAAAAGGTGCGGGGTCACTCAATCTTTCAAAATCAGTAGTATTGTCTCTGTGGCACTTTCCCTTGATTGATATTACTATCAACCCGATGGACGTTATCCATTATCCTTTTCCCTCGATTGCTCGAGGAGATGTCCGGACTTTCCTCCCCGTTAAATTGATAAAATGACACCAAATTAACGCGGTAATTGTCCGATCTGCTTTGATAAATTCTATTTTTAAAGGACGAAGACTCTTAGAGCCTGCTCATAATCGCATGTTTAAGGACTCTTATATATAATACTCCAAAAAACGCGATTTGTCAACAAAAAAAGCGCTCTCTTGGCTTATTTGCGCCTTTTTATAAGCTCTCTAATTGCTTTTTCATCTCTATTTGCCCCGCCAATTCCTCTTTATACTTCTCAATACGATTTTCTGCCGCTTCCAGAATCTCTTTCGGTGCGCCTTGTCTGAATTTTTCATTTTTTAGCATTGCTTCATTCTTTGCAATCAAGCCTGTCATTTCTTGCATCCCTTTGGCGATTCTTTCTAGTTCCTTTGGAATATCAATCACCTTCGCCACATCCAAATCCAAACTCAATTCCCCGCTTGCGAGCTTGATAAATTTTCCCTTGTCAGATTTAACAGAAATTTTCACCTTCGCCAAACGTTCCATAATTTCCTGACCGGCCACCTCCCCAACAGCATATGCCTCAATAATTTCTGCATTGCTTATTTGATATACCGCGCGCAAATTTCGAATCTTCACAATTAAATTCATCACATCCGTAAACATGATTTTTTCTTCAGCAAAAGAAATTTCCGTCGTTGCCGTTGGCCAAGCACTCATCATCAACAATTTTCCATCCTCTCCATGCAAAATTTGGAAAATCTCTTCGGTTACAAACGGCACAAAAGGATGCCACATTTTCAAGATCTTATCAAAAACATATCCAAGAACAGCGGTGTTTTTTTCTAGCTTATTTATTTCAATATACCAATCCGCAAAACAATCCCAAGTGAATTTTCGCAAATGCGATTGGGCTAAGGAAATTTCTTTTTGCGCCATAAAATTCGTTACCGCCAATTCTGTTTCTCGCAGTTCCGCTAAAATCCATTTATCCGCTAATGATTTCACATCCGCAGATTCTAATTTTTCTAGCAACACAAATTTTTCATCTGCATTCACACAATAGCGAAACATGTTCCACAATTTTGTCACAAAATTTCTGAAATTTTCAATCTTTTCTTCAAACAGTCGCGTGTCTTGTCCGGGCGCAATGTCCATCACTAAACTCAAACGCAGCGCGTCGGCACCAAATTTTTCAATCATCGGCAATGGATCAATTCCATTGCCTTTTGATTTAGAAAGTTTTTGTCCTTCCTTGTCGCGAATAAGACCCGTAAAAAATAAATTCTTAAACGGCACTTTTCCTGTGACATATAAACTAGTCATAATCATTCTTGTTGACCAGAAAAACAATAAATCTCGCCCCATCACCATTGTGTCGGTTGGGAAAAAATTCGCAAAATCATCCGCTTTCGATTTCAATGTTGTGTGCACCCATTGGCCAGAAGTAAACCAGGTATCAAAAGTGTCTTCATCTTGCACCCAACCCTCACCTGCTGGCGCCTCCATACCAACAAAAATTTCTTCGCCACGATACCACACTGGAAAGCGCGGTCCCCACCAAATCTGACGTGAGATGCACCAGTCATTTAAATTTTCAAACCAATGGATTAAAATCTTTTTGAAATTTTCTGGATATATTTTTATCTCTCCCTGATCAATTGCTTTTAATGCCTCACCTTTCAAAGAATATTTTTCCGCATCCACCGCCACAAACCATTGTTTAGAAATCAATGGTTCAATCACAGTTTTGCAACGCTCGCACACCGAAACATTATTTATCAACACTTCTTCTTTTTCTAAAAGGCCCAACTTTTCCAAATCTAAAATAATTTTTGCCCGCGCCTCCAAAACATTCATCCCCGCATATTCCCCACCGGCCACTGAAATTTCTGCCTTTTCATTAATCACCTGAATTTCTGGCAATTTATGATCTTTTCCAATTTGCCAATCCAATTGATCATGGGCCGGAGTGATTTTCACTGCTCCTGTCCCGAATTCCATTTCAATCCGGCGATCAGCAATAATCGGAATCTCTGTATTCATCAACGGCAAAATAACGCTCTTCCCAACTAAGGATGTGAAGCGCTCATCTTTCGGATTCACCGCCACGGCAGTATCGCCGAGCATCGTTTCTGGACGGGTCGTGGCCACAGTAATAAATTCTTGGCTATCTTTGATTGGGTATTTAATATAATATAATTTTCCTTCGGTTTCTTTATGCTCCACCTCGACGTCTGCCAAGGCTGTGGCACAACGCGGACACCAATTGATGATGCGTTCGCCTTTATATACCAAACCATCTTGATACATTTTCACGAATGTTTCCATGGCGATTTTCAAAACATCCGGATCAAGCGTGAATTTTTCCCGGGCCCAATCAGCACTGATGCCGATTTTCTTTTCTTGTGAACGCATATAATTCGAACGATCAATACAAAAATCATAACATTCCTTATAGAAATTTTCCCGCCCGAAATCATAACGCGTCACATTTTTTTCCGCCTTTAACTTTCTCTCAAACACTACTTGGGTTTGAATACCGGCATGATCTTTTCCGGGCAAAAGCAAAACTTTTTTCCCCAGCATTCGCTCATATCGACCAAAGATATCCATCACCGCATAACCGCTGGCATGCCCAAGGTGAAGTTCACCATTCGCATTCGGTGGTGGCAAAATATTACAATAAGTTTCTGTTGCTTCTATTTTGTCCGGACTGAAAAAGCCACTCTTTTCCCACAGAGCATAAATCTCGTCTTCCCGTTTATTAAAATCAAACTGTTTTGAAATTTCTTGCATATTTATCGGAGCAAAGCATTTAATTCATTTTCAGTTTTTGTGCGGATTTTTGCTTGGATTTCATTGATTTCTTCATTCGTTAGAGTTCTTTCGGATGAACGATAAGTAATGCGGAAAGTATAACTTTTCTTGTCTGCGCCAAACTTTTCCTCATTTTCATATTCATCCAGAAGTTTTACTTCCTCAATTAGATTCTCCGCATAATCGCGAACGATTTCATAATAGTTATTCAGACTTACATCCTTATTGATAATAAATGAAATGTCGCGAGTAGTTGCCGGAAATTTACTAACTTCTGTAAATTTGCTATTAATGTCCTTAAATTGACTGGTAATTCTTTCGTCAGTCGACCAAATAATTCGAATGTCCGGTATTTCCATTTTTATCATCGCCAATCTTTCTCCAAAGCCAAAAGCCCAGCCATTGTAGACTTCCGGATCTAATCCAAAATTTTTCATAACAACTGGACTGACCAATCCAGCGCCATTAACCTCCATCCAATTTCCATTAAACATAATATCCATCTCTAAACTTTCGACTGTATACGGGAAAGTGTCTTCCAAAAATTTATATTCAATATCCGATCCAAAAATCCCTTTGGCTAAATCAAGCTGAACATCTTTCAAATCCTGTTGAGTAATAATTTTTTTATCTTTTTTGCAAATGAACAATCCGTCGATTTGATGAAAAGCCGGAAAATGATGGCGATCGATTTCATCTTTTCGATACACAATTCCGGGCGCCAGAGCTTTGATTTCTCCTTCTTCTTCCAATTTTTTTAAAACCTCTTTATCTTTCAAATAGAAAGACCAAAAAGCCGTCATCTGTGTTCGCAAAATATGAATATCATCCAAATAGTATGTATCGGTTTCTCCGCGACTAGGATGATCCTTTGGCGCATTCAGCAAATCAAAACATTGATCCACAGTGATAACTTTTGGAAATTCAACAATATCAAAACCATCAAACCGTGGCAGATTGATTATTTGATCAAACAAAATCTTCACTGGTGAATGCTCTTTTTTCGTCAGGTCAGGCAAAGCCAAAAGTCTTTTTATCCGCTCAGCTTTAATGTCGCTCCTTTTATTTAACTCCGCTATTAATGTTTTTTCGTCATTATCCTCAATAACAATTTTTCGCATATATTTTTTCTGATAATTTATTTATTCAAATTAAGATATTTTGCAAACTCAATTCCGATTTCAGCCTTTTCATCTAGAATAAAAATTCCCGAATGATCTTCTCCCAAGCCAAGTTCGTCTTTAGCACACAACATCCCAAAAGATTTTTCACCGCGAATCTCCGCTTCCTTTATTTCTATCCCACCAGGTAATTTCGTGCCCACAGTCGCCACTGGAACATTTTGTCCAACCTCAATATTTTTCGCTCCACAAACAATTTGCAAAACCTCCTTGCCAATGTCTGTTTTTGTTACTTGCAATCTATCGGCATTTGGATGTTTTTGAATTTCCAAAATTTTCCCCACCACCACGCCAGCAAACTCCTGACTCTGTTTTTCCGGAGTCGATTCTGCGCCTAATAAATTTTTAAACCAATTGTATAAATTCATAATTTTTTTATATATATCTTAAATCCTAATCGCTAAACATTGGCTTATTTTAGACAATATTCACTGATTAGTATTCAAACATACTTGACTTTTTCATTTTTTTAGAGTATAATAGCAAGTTGTAAAATACATTGATATTTCAAACAACCTTCTTTAAAAACATAACCAAGGAGTTCAATCATGGAACAGAAAATATTTGCAATACTCAACGCATTATCGTCATATAACTACAAGGACTGCGTCTGCACCCATCAAAAAGATCTCTTCCCACTCTTTTCGCAGTTAACAGACAATGAACTACGAAGCATCCTGCTTTACGCAGTCCCATTTTTTAAAGACAGTTGCGGTTGCGGCCATGCTCATCAGGGAGAACTCTTCCCACTCTTTTCTCAGGTACCAGCTGAAATACTAGCTGAGATACCACCATTCAACCTCAAGGAAAAATGTCCGTGTATCGAAAATGACACACTGCGGTTTGCAATTCAAGATGCTTTCAACGGGGAAATAGAAATTCAACAACTCGTGAAATTTTGTTGTCTCCAATGCACTCCGTGACTCAACTCTCAATGCGCCCATCACCCATCAAGTAGTAGCCCAAGTAATCCTTCTGGATGAACGGGCTTTTTTATTTTCAAAATAACTATCAAAACTCAAATAGATTTTTTAAGTTTTGAATAATTATTTCAAATAAACTTTTTAAAAAACTGCTTTCTTTTTATTCAAACTTAATTTTTGCAAAGCCAAACTTTCCAACTTTAATTACTCTGGAATCATATTCTGAATCAAGCATCAAATCAATCGTAGTTATTTTTTCACCATCAACGGAAACTCCTCCTTGCTCAATTTTTCGACGAGCATCAGACTTACTCGTTGCCAAATCAGCCTCCACCATATAATCAAGAATTGATATTTCGGGCGCCTTACTTGGCACAACCCTGACATCATCTGGAATTTCTTTATTAGAAATAGTTTTAATAAAATATTCCTTGGCTTTTTCCGCCTCCGCTTCGCCGTGATAAATCTTCACAATTTCTGTTGCTAAAGCAATTTTCGCATCGCGCGGATTTTCTAATTGCAACAATTTTTCAATCTCATCCAATGAAATTCTAGTGCAACCGATAAATAGTGGTTTTAACATGCCGTCTGGTTGCGACATTATTGCCCCAAAAAGATTGTTCGCATCCAGACCAAGAAAGACGCCAGTTCCATTTGATTTCGACATCAACATTCCCGTTTTTTCATCCGCAATCATTTTCGTCGCCACAACAAACTTTTCTTTATTTTTTAGTTTTCTCATTAAAGTCCGTCCCGCCAGCGCATTGAAAATTTGATCTGTCCCACATAGTTCAACATCCACATCCATCGCCACGCTGTCATACCCCTGCATTAAAGGATACAAGAATTCATGAAGATAAATCGGTGCAGATTGCATCAAATCTTCTTTATCTATACCTGTTATTTTTCCACATTTAGGACAATTTGTAAGATTTCCTTGTAAAGTAGCTGAATTAAAACTTTCATTATCACCAAACTGAATTGGAGACGGAAATACGCACTCACAATGTCTACATTTAACAGCAGTATTTGCGCCTTTTACTCCATGCATCCTTCTTTTAAACATATCGCGTTCCAACATTTGTTGCACGGTAAAATTGCTAGCCAATTCCAGAACTTCTGCAAAATTCAATTTCCCTAACCACTCAGAATTATATCGAACTTGCACCGGATTTTTTGCATCATCAAAAGACAAAATGCTTTTAATTTGTTCTAACCAGCCTTTAAAATTTTCTTCCACGCCTTCACGAGTCTGCTTCACGCGCGCTGAACTTTTGTCAGTTGGATCGCCAATCATGCCGGTAAAATCTCCAATCAAAAAAATCACCTCGTGACCGAGTTTGCGGAAATCCTCCAAAACCATCAAATTTTGTGCATGCCCAAGGTGCAATGCTTTCGCAGTTGGGTCAGCCCCAATGTAGAAACGCATTTTTTGCCCACTCAAAAGCTTATCACGAAATTCTTTTTTAGTTGGTAAAAAATCAATCAAGACACCTCGGTTCAAAATTTCATCAATTTTCTGCTCAATTTCATTACTCATATAGTATAAATATTACCAAACTAAACGACTTTTAGCAAATTTAAAAACTCCGATTAAACGGAGCTTTTGAAGTTATAGTCCAAGTCTTTTTTTCGCATCTTCGATTTGCGCTTCCGTGATTTGTCCAGTCTTTTTCATCATTTCCATAGCGGACAAAAGCTTGCCTTTATTTTCCGGTTTCATCATGTCTTGCATTAGTTTATTTCGCTCTGCTGGACTCATGCTCATCATTTTTTTCATCGCCAAGCGTTGCATCATCCCCATTTTTTGCGGACTGCCTTCGCCGTCTTTTTCGTCGTCCTTCTTTTTCTTTTTGAATATATTAAACATGCTTTTATGAAAAATAATTATTATATTAGCTATGGACATTTCCTAAAGCTAAGCTTTCGAGAATGCCATTCCCACTCATAAAGCTTAGCTTTTGAGTTGCTACTTAGATTTTATTTGCATCTTATAAAACGTCACCAGCAAGGCCGAAGCGATGAAAATCGAAGAATATGTTCCAAAGCCAACACCGATCAAAAGAGCTAAAGAAAAATCCCGAATAGATTCCCCGCCATAGAAATAAATTGCCAGCAATGTGATAATAACAGTCATAGATGTGTTAATTGAGCGCACCAATGTTTCGTTCAAACTGCGATTCACAATCTCTGGAAATTGCTCTTTCGAGGAGCTACGAAGCAAATTTTCTCGCGTTCGATCAAAAACCACAATCGTATCATGCACAGAAAAACCAAGAATCGTCAGTAGAGCAGCAATAAATGGCACGCCTACTTCAATACCCTTAAAGTGCCCTAAGAATGCGAACGCTCCAATGGTAATCAAAATGTCATGAGCTAAAGCAATCACCGCTCCGGCGCCATATTTCCAGGATTCTACCGGACGAGAAACTCGTCTAAACGCCCAAGCAACATAAACCATAATTCCTGCAATCGCTGCAAAAATGGCCAACAAAGAATTTTTTCGCAGTTCTGTAGAAACTGAAGAATTGATATAGTCCACGCGCAATTGTTTTGAATCCGGATATTTCTCAGTCAGTCGTTTAACAACGGCTTGATTGGTTGCATCTTCTTCAGAAGCATAACGAATCAAAATCGACTTATTGGCTGTTGTTTGCAAAGCCATACTTTTCAAGCCCAAGTCCTTCAAATTCTCTTCCACCTCTTGATTCATTGGAACATTCTGCGAAAACTGCACTTCCATCAATGTCCCGCCCGTAAAATCAATCCCGAATTTCAAGCCCCAAAAAAACAAACTCGCCACACTCAATACCGTCAAAACAATTGAGAAGGCATACGCATATTTAGTTCGGCCAACAATATTAATCATAAACTATTTATTATTATCTAGATTATCCACGCTTGTTTTTTTTACGCCAATCAACCAAAGCTTATCTTGAATCCAATCTCCAACTAAAAACTTCAACAATGTCTTGGAGACATTTACCGCTGTAAAAACTGACACTAGCACACCCAAAACCAAAGTAACAGCAAACCCCTTCACAAAACCAGTTCCCATCTCAATCAAAATTAGAGCAGTAATTATTGAAGAAGCGTTGCCATCGCGAATAGAGGTCCAAGCCCGCTTAAAACCTTCATCAATCGCGCTTAAGATGCTACGGCCCTTTCGAATTTCTTCTTTTGTTCTTTCAAAAATCAAAATGTTTGCATCCACCGCCATACCAATTGAAAGTACAAAACCAGCAATACCCGGCAAGGTCAATGTGATTGACCAAGGTGTAAAAGCTGAAAGTTTAAAAATCGAAATCATTAGTCCGGCATAAATCAAAAGTGCAATCGAAGCAATCACTCCCAAAAAGCGATAATACAAAATCATGAAAATCATTACCAATCCCATTCCAATCAATCCGGCTTTCAAACTTTTCTCTAGAGATATTTGCCCCAACGATGATTCCACGCTTTGTTGACTCACCAAAGAAATCGGCACTGGCAATGCGCCTTCATTCAAGCGTTTAACTAAATTATTCGCCTCTTCAATAGTAAAATTTCCGCTAACCACCGCTTCTCCATTCACAATTTCTTCGTTTACTCGAGGCGCACTGATAATCTCTCCATCTAAATAAATTGCAACGCGTTTGCCAACACTTTCTTTAGTTATTTGCGCAAACAAAGCAGTTCCCTCGGCATCAAATTTCAAAGCTACTTGCGGTTCAGATAGTCCTTGACTCTTAAAATCAACAATGGCACTTTTCAAATTTTTTCCCGTTAAACCAGTTGAAACAAAAGTTGGTTGACCGCCAGTTGCATCCGCATTTGATTTTTTAGCAAACAAAATATGCGCTCCATGCACTTCGACATTATCCCTGCTACCCCGTTGCTCAATCTTCTTGATAATATGCCAACCAAAATCAGTTTCCACTAATTGCGGATAAATTTCCCCGTCTTTCAAATTTGGATCAAATAAAACCTTATCAAACTCCGGCACAAACATGCCTTTCTTGGCCCAATCTAAATCCCCGCCATTATCTTTACTTCCCGGATCTTCACTTTTCGCCTTAGCTTCTTCGGCAAAATCCGCCCCAGCTAAAACTTTTTTCAATTCCGCCTCAGCACTCGCTTTAATTTGCACATTTAACTGATCCAGGAGTTCTTGGGGAATTTCCTTGGATTTGTCTGGTTCGCCTTCTTTTTTAAATTCCAAAAATGGAGTTTCCTTAATTAGATTCTTGGCTTCATTAATATCTTTTACTCCAGCCAATTCCACTACTAATTTTCTGTCTGTTCCAGATCTAGTAGTGTAGATTACTGGTTCCGCCACACCAAAAGCATTCACTCGCCTTTCAATTACATCCTGCACTGATTGCATGGCTGTGTCCGCCTTAGCACTATCAACCTGACTTAAATCCGCCTTATATTCCAAATGAATTCCTCCTTGCAAATCCAAACCTAAATTAACTTTTAATTTATTTAAAGCATTATATACCGGCGGAATTTTGGAAACCGCTTTTGGATATGAAATTAACCCGACTGCTATAGCCAAGATAATTATCAAGACAAATCGGATAAGTAACTTTTTTCTTACTATCATAAAACATGCTTATCCTGAAAACCGCTCAATCCACCCACGCAAAGGAAGGCTTTATTCAGCTAAAAATCAGAATTTCAATAATCCCTAATAACTTCTTCAGTTTACAACAGAAATAAAAGCCTGGCAATACTAAACGTCTTTATCTTTCTAGCATTAAGCTCTATACTGAAAGTAGCGTTAATTCAATAAAAACAAAAATTATGGAACCAGAACTTTTAGCCAAATTAGAAAAACAAGAGGCCCGCATTGAACAAATCTACATTTCGGTGGAAAAAACCCGAAAATATTTTCTCTGGACACTTATTATCACTATTGTCATGTTCGTGCTTCCTTTGGTTGGCATAGTTGTAATTCTGCCTTGGTTTGCCAGCACCATGATGAACGCCTATAACATCTAGAAAAAATGCACTCAAAAAAAAACTCTGCTAATTGCAGAGTTTTTTCTTTGTTTCTATTGAAAAATAGATTATTTCAATGTTACAGTTGCACCAGCTTCTTCCAATTTCTTCTTCATTCCTTCAGCATCAGCCTTTGAAACTTTTTCCTTAATAACTTTTGGAGCAGCATCAACTAAATCTTTAGCATCTTTCAAGCCAAGACCAGTTACTTCGCGAACAACTTTGATTACATTAATTTTTGAAGCACCACAAGCAGTTACTTCAACATCAAATTCAGATTTCTCTTCAGCAGCAGCTTCTCCAGCAGCTGCAGGAGCAGCACCCATCATCATTGGAGCAGCAGCGCTAACACCAAATTTTTCTTCTAGAACCTTTACTAGCTCAGAAAGATCCAATACACTCATTTTTTCAATTTCAGAAACAAGTTTCTCAAATTTTTCTGGCACTACTACGTCTTTTTTTTCTTCTGTCATAATGTTTTTCCCTTTCAACTTCTGCTAAGCAGAATATTTGACTGGGCTTACTTAATTATTTAAAAATTACTTGATTAACTTAATTTATGCTTGCTTTTCAGACACAGCCTTCAAAACTTGCACTAAACCACGCAAATTTCCAGCCAATACATTGACGAAGCCTGATACCGGCGCATTCAATGTTCCTACTAGTCTTCCTAACAATTCTTCCTTTGTTGGAAGTTTCGCTAGCGCATTTACTTCCGCTACAGACAATTCTTTTGTGCCTAAAATTCCTCCAGCAATTTTCAAATTTTCATTTGCCTTAGCTGCTTTGGCAATCAACTTTGCCGCCATTACTTCATCCCCACTGGAAATCGCAATTACGATTTGTCCTTCCAATTTCTTAACATCCATTTCAATTCCAGCTTCTTTCATTGCCACATTCATCAAAGTTTTTTTCAAAACTTGGAAATCAATGCCTTCTGCGCGAAGTTCTTTTCGCAACATCGTCATGTCTTTCACTTTCAAGCCTTTGTAATCAGAGAAAACAACGGCTTTTGAAGCTTTTAACTTCGCAGCCAAATCGCTGATTAGTTTGGCTTTTTGTTCCTTAGTTTGCATAATTTTATCCTTAAAAAATAAAAAACTGCGGTCTTGCCCGCAGAATCAAAAACATTAGTGCTTCCCAAGGGAAACTGTTTTCTTCTTCCTAGATGAGGCTTAAATTGCTCATCGTCTGCGGAATTAATATTAACCTTATATTAGCGTTAAAAATCTGTTTTGTCAACTATTCAGCCTTTGGAGCCTCTTCAGTAGCCGGCACAGCAACCTCTTCTGCTACTGGAGCAACTTCAACTTCCTTTGCAGCCGCTTCAGCAGCCACTTTCTCCGCAGCAGCCTTTTCAGCAGCCTCAGCTGCAGCTTTTTCCGCTTCTGGATCTACTTTCTTAAAAAGCTTAACTTTTCGCTTATCTCCAGCAATTAGCTTATTTGCCACCAAAAGATTGTAAGCCGTATCAGATGATTGAACCCCTTGTCCTAGCCAATATTGGATTCTTTCTGTCTTTAAAGTAGTCTTCTTTTGATGTGGGTCATGACTTCCTAAAACCTCTACATGACGCCCTCCTGGAGCCACGGTGTGCTCTTGAAGAACTATTTGAAATTGCGCTTTATTCTTTTTTCCAACTCTAGCTAATCGAATAGTCAACATAAAACATAATACGGGATAATCAAGAATTATCCGCTAATTTAAAACTTAAATTTACTTTCCCCTAGTTTACACAATTCCCGCCAAACTGTCAAATCCCACCATGCACCCTATAGTAGTTTCTTTTTCATTTCATAAGCTATTACCACTGGAATATAAAAGATTATATCTGCCACAAATTTTCCAACAATAATCCCAACGCCAAAAATTGGTAGCCACGCTGAAAACCAATACAAGCAGAATGGTCGCACTAACAAACTATCCAGGGCTTCTGCTGGGCCAAATTCAAGAAATAAATGCTGGATAGTTTTTAAGAATTCCCGCACACCAAATCCCTTGCCAGCTTTTTCGTGGGTCAACTTACGCCTTCTTAAATCACGCCACAAAATAACGCCGTAAAATCCGATATTCTCTCCTATCACCCCTACATATGCCGCCGCGATTCGATTGCCAGTAAAAAAATATGCCAAGCTGGCACCCGAAATCACGCCTATCGTTCCACATATCTCCGCCGGCACATAGCGCCATGACCACTCTCTTATTCTCCTCATAGTAATGACGTTTATTTAACGGGAGTATTTTTCGCCAAAATTTTCTTAATATCTGCTTTAGAAAAGTTCTCCCCTTTCACCATCTTATACTGATGATGCTCTTTAGTCATATGTGAACGATGCACTTCCGCGAAAACTTCCTCCATCATATCCTGCAAACCATGTTCTAAAATAGTGCCATACACGCCATATAAAACATCTGCCAACTCTTTGGCAATGTTTTCCAAATCCCCTTTTTGCGCCCCTTCGATATATTCCTGCACCTCTTCATCCATCAAACGGTGCCTCAAAGCAAACCTGTCTTCTGGAATTAAGGCCGGTTTTTTTGAAACTGGAACTTTAAATTTTTTATGAAACTCAATAACCAATTCTAATTCTTTTCTCATATAGATATCTTAACGATTACCTGAATCAATTTTACGCCAAGTGGATACGAATGTCGAACAGAAACTAGCTAATCTTAAAAAGAGTTTTCAGATAGGCTTCATCGATTTTCTTTTCCTTGCCTTTCTTGCAAAATTCTTCTTTCATCAGCTCAATTCCCAAAACTGAAATAGCCGAACGAATTGCGGTTATTTGCGTAATCACATCCAAGCATTGCGTCTCCTCATTAATCATCCGACGAATACCCCGCAGTTGCCCTTCAATTCGGGAAATTCGGTCTAAAATTAACTCTTTTTTTGATTTAGTGCTTTTTTTAACTTTTTCCATAACTTTATAATATTTTTAAATTTCTTGATATTGGGACTTATGCATTTGCTGAAAAAATTACTTACAGCCAGGATTATTGCATTTCGCTTAGACTCTGCGCGGTTGCTATAGGAATTTTTGAAGCAAGTGCGTTAAGTCCCATGTATAATCTTACACCTTTCAGCACTTGACAGCATATACCCCCATAGGGTATTATGTCAAGTAGCAATTAATCATTTATTTTAAATTAAAACATATGCCCAAAAAACTACTCCTGGCTTTGCCTGTCGTTGTCGTAGCAATAATCTTTTTCTTCATTAGCCACTCCAAACAACAACCCACCCTACCTGATCCGACAGTAAAAACAATCTCGATCGCCGAAACCGAGCAAGCGCCGACATTAGAAGTTTCGGGCTTCGTTCGCGGAAGCAATCGCGCCGACATTGCGCCAGCCGCTAGCGGAAGAATCTTAAAACTTTTTAAACATGAGGGCGACTTCGTTAAGCAAGGTGAAATCCTGGCTACTCTTGATGCCACGCAAACTGATGCGCAAATATCCGCCACCAATACTAACATCCATGCGCTAGAAAAAACTTTGCAAGATGCGGAAAAATATTATAACCAACTCGTGGACGAAGCGAAATCTGCTGATGACAACATAAATACTGATGCCAGCAGTGAAGCTGTCAAAAGCGCTAAGCGGGCGCGCGACCTGCAAATCCAAGCGACCCGTGATCAACTCATTGCCGCCCAAGGCGGACTAAAAATAACTCAAGCCGGAAAAAGTAATTTTTCAGTCACGGCGCCATTTTCTGGAAGCATCGCAAGCGTGCATGGACGCGTCGGCGAAATGGCTAATTTTGGAGCGCCCCTATTTAGCGTTTCATCCAGCAACAATTTTGAAATTGAAACATATATTTCTTCCAGTGATGCGCGCGAAATATTTATTGGAAATCTTGCCACTTTCACCTTGCCTAATGGCGCCCCAATTTCTGGCGTCATTTCTGCAATTGCAAATGGGGCGGACACACAAACACTCAAAACACTTGTGCGCATTCAACTCGACAACGCCACTAATACATTACGCTTAGGCGACTTTCTGCATGGAGAAATTTCTCTCACCAAAAAACAAGCCACAATTTTAATTCCAAATTCCGCTATTGTTTCTCGCGGTGGCGATTCAGTCGTTTTTCTCGTGGATGAAAATAATATCGCCCATGAGCAAAGCGTGAAAATCGGGAGAGAATCTGCTGGACAAGTTGAAATTTTAACTGGACTTTCCGTTGGCCAACAATTAGTGATTGAAGGTCAGCAATATCTTATAAATGGCGTAAAAACAACAACCTATGGAACAAAATAATCCCCTCCAACAATTACCAGAAAAAAAACTAAATCTGGCCGGCCAAATGGCAAAACTATTTGTTAAAAATCGCGAGCTCAACATTCTTGTGATGCTTTTCATCGTAGCCTGGGGAGTGGGCAGTTTTATCCTCATGCCCAAAGCGTATAACCCAGAAATTGTCGCTCCCGCTTTTATTATTACCACCGATTTTCCTGGGGCAACCACTGAGCAAGTACAAGAACTAGTTACCCGCCCAATGGAAGATGTCATTAGCGAACTGCCAAAAATTGATCAAATAATTTCTCATTCTTTTGATGGCGGACGCAGTGTTGTTATGGTGCAATTTGTCGTTGGCACGCCAGCCGATCAGGCTAAAATTTCCCTTTCGCAAAAATTACGCGACAACCTATTCCAAAAACCTATTGGCGCCATCGAACCAACCGTCGTCACGATGGATCCTGATGATGTTCCAATTATTAGCATCGCTCTCACTGCTGATACCTATTCGCCAGAAGCCCTGCGCTCTCTCGCTTATGATTTAGGTGATCAATTAAAACTCGTTCCTGGCTCGTCAAAAGTATCGGTACTAGGCGGACGCACGGATAACCTGCAAGTTGAATTAGACGCGGAAAAAATTTCCGCCTACCACCTAGCAGTTTCCGATGTAATTGGCATGCTTCAAGCTACGAATGGAATTTATACTAATGAAACACTAAAAAACAATGATTCGACATTGACTTTGCGGGTGAGTGGCAATATCTCTTCTATCGAAGACGCAAAAAATATTGTTATTATCCCTAACGAGGACAAACCCCTGCTTCTTGGCGACATTGCCACCATCACCACTGGCCCAGGGGAAATAATAAACGATGTCCACCTAACCGAAAAAAATCTCGAGCAAAAACAAGTGGCCTATATTTCAATCGCCAAACTCAAAGGCGCCAACATTAGCTCCGTCACGGAGGCGGTGCGAGAAAAATTAACTGACATACAAAAACAACCCAAATTTTCGGCGGTTAATTTTTCAATTTTGCGCGATGATGGGGAAATCGCCCACGAAGAAATTTTTACCCTAACAAAACATTTGATTATTTCTGTTTTGATTGTCGTCGTCATTTTGATGGCCTTTTTGGGCCTGCGAAATGCTTTAATTGTTGCCATTGCCATTCCCCTAACCCTGCTCGCTTCATTTGGCGTTGGGCTTTTAGCTGGACAAACAATGAATCGTATTACGCTTTTTGCCCTAATCCTCGCCCTAGGACTTCTGGTTGACGACGCGATTGTTATTATTGAAAATGTCCATCGCACTATCAAAAATAATCCCGGGAAAAATAAATCCACCCTCATAATCCAAGCGGTTAATGAAGTTGGCATGGGAGTTTTTATGTCCACGATCACAATCCTCTTTGCCTTTATCCCAATGGCTTTTGTCACAGGCATGATGGGACCTTACATGAGCCCGATTCCATTTTTTGTTTCCACTACCCTGCTCATTTCCCTTTTCATTGCATTTACTATTAACCCCGCTCTCACGGGAATTTTCACCTCCCACAAGACAGAAGAAAAAGAAAATGTATTTGTCAGAAGTATCCATCGCATCGAAAATCAATACGCGAAATTAATTGGCCTGCTTGTTTCCAATAAGCGTAAGAAAAATATTGTCCTTGGTTCAGCCCTCGCCCTACTGTTACTATCATTACTATTGCCATTATTTAAAGTAGTGCAATTTCGCATGTTGCCTAAAGCCGACAAAAATCAATTCTACATTTATTTAGATTTACCAAAAGGGACAACCTACGCAAAAACCAGCGCGGTAGCAAAAAAGATTGAAGAAAAAACACTCATCTCCCCTTCCGTTACGAGCATCGAAAATTTTGTCGGTACTGCTCCAATCTCCGATTTCAATGGTCTTTTCAAAGGCAGTTTTATGCGCGCCCAAGAAAACCAAGCCACCTTAAAAATAAATCTCTTACCGCATACTGAGCGCTCAGAAACTTCAGAACAAATCGCCCTCAAACTTCGCAACACTTTAACCGCGGAAGTTTTATCTACCGAACCCGATGCGAAAATAATTCTCGTCGAAGATCCGCCCGGACCACCAGTGCGTTCAACTTTTTTTCTCAAAATTCAAGGCGACGACCAAAGACTTTTAGATTCCACCGCCAAGGATATTGAAAATCTCACCCGCACAATTCCCGGCGTTGTCGATTTGAACACTAGCGCTTCAGAGCGTTCTTATGAAAAACAATACCAAGTTGATATTGAAAAAGCCGGCCGACTGGGCATTGCCCCGGGAACAATAATTGCAACTTTGCATACTGCTCTATCTGGCACCAATGTTTCTCGCTACACCAAAGAGCTTTCCGCAAATGAGCGTGAAGCCGAACAACATTTTGTTTTTCTGCGCATGCAACCGCAAGACCGGACTGATTCAAATGATCTTTCTCAATTAACTGTCCGCAGTTCTGCGGGTAATACGGTGCCAATTTCAGAACTACTCATTGAGCAACCGCTGGCTAAAGAAAATGAAATTGCCAGCGATAATCGCCAAAAAACTACTTATGTCAGTGCGGAAATGGGCACGCGAAGCATTATTTATGCTGTGCTTGATCTTTTCCCAAAACTTTTTGACTATAAAATGCCTGACAATACTGGCCACATCATTGCCTGGTCGCCATTGGGCGTCACTTATGAAAATTCCGCTAAGCAACAAGTAAGCATTCAAATTGATGGTGAATGGAAATTAACGCTAGAAATTTTCCGCGACCTTGGCATTGCTATGGGCATTGCACTATTGCTAATTTATTTTGTCTTAGTAGCTCAATTAAAATCACTTGTTACTCCACTTCTGATTATGGCCACCATCCCGCTGGCGCTAATTGGCGTCTTGGTTGGTTTTGCAATCCTGGGAGAATTGAAAGGCACTTTCTTCAACGCCACCTCCATGATTGGTGTTATTGCCCTGGCCGGAATTGTAGTAAAAAACGCCATCATCTATCTCGCTTATCTCGATGAATTGAAAGAAAAAAATCTTCCCCTTAACGCCGCCTTGATGGAGGCCGGACGTGTTAGACTCTTGCCAATCATTCTTACCTCCCTCACCGCCATTTTAGGCTCACTCACCATCATTGCTGATCCAGTTTGGGAAGGGCTAGCTTGGGCGATAATTTTCGGCCTTTCTGTTTCTACTGTTTTAACACTAATCATCTTTCCGCTTCTCTATCAAACCTTCGAAGGCCAAAAATGGGAGAAAGAAATGATTGACAAATAATCATTTTTATCCTATAATTCTTTCAGTTCGTTTCAGATTCATCAAATAAATCAATCGGAGGAAAACAAGTATGCTGCAAGTTTCAAATGATGCTTCACCAAAAAAGTTTTCGTCAAAAAAACGTCGCACAAAAAAACCCTGGGACAACATTCTTCGCCAAAGAAGTGCTGAAGAAGTTTATACCAGAATAAATCCGTGTGATTGCACTAATCCAAACTGTGATCAAGTGATTAAAAAAGATGCCCTATGCATTGTTCGGCGCAATCCGAATAAAACGGTTCATGACATCTTCTGTTCATTTGATTGCAAGAACACCGTTGAACATGCAGAGTGTTGCTCTGCTGGATTACACGAAGAAAGCGATAAAGACAACTAACGCGACATCTGCGTTCAGCTAGAACGGGAATCTCTCAACTTGAGGTTCTCGTTCTTTTTAAATTAATCTTCCTTACCAAGGAGAAATTAATGGGTTACGGACCAGCACCAGTCAGGAGAAAAAAAATCCTTCAACACAGAATCACACCAGAGGCCTACCCGGGCACTACTCCCACCAAATGCCTGGCCTGTCCTAAAATAATACGGCAAGGCGACCCGAGCGTCGCGGTATATCGACCCAATAGCCAGAAATGTGTCAAACGATTTTGTAGCGGAACTTGCCAAGAAGGTCATACAAAAAGCGACTATCGCGATATTTGCTCTTTTGGAAGCTAATACCTGAATAAGCTTCCAAAACGAGTTTCAAGAACAACATAGGACTGTCATATAATGGCAGTCCTTCATTTTTTATCTATTTACAAAACGCCAAAAATACACTATAATAGATGCGTAAAGCCTTCAGAATAGAAAAGCGAAAAATTGAAACCCACCTGGATTAACAGGGAAAAAAATTATTTTTTTCCGTTACTTTTTTTCAAGGGATTCAGACGCTATTCTTGCATTGAGGGCTTTTATATTTCCACAAAAAAAGCACCCACCGAAATGAATGTTTTTTTTCTTCTATTTTAAAATCCATTATTTTCTTGCCATTCCGGAATATACGGCCGAGCCGCTTCAATATCAATAATCCCCATGCGAATAAGCTTCTCTGCTGAATGGCGCAAGGTTGTCATGCCCTCCCGCAATACAGAAGTCGCAATAGTATTATCCATTTGCAAAATATCGCCGTTGCGAATAGAATTTTTTACCGCATAGTTAGCTAACATCAATTCAAACATTGCAATTGAATCCCCATCTTTCCGAACAACTAATCTTTGATTTAAAATTCCAAGAAGCGCGTCCGCCATTTGATTTAGAATAAACTCGCGTTGCGCCTGCGGAAAAACTTGCACGATACGCGCTAAAGTTTGCGAAGCACTATTAGCATGAATAGTGGAAATCACTAAATGCCCCGTGGCGCAAAGATTAAAAACCGCTTCAATCGTTTCGCGGTCGCGCATTTCTCCCACCATAATCACATCCGGGTCTTGACGCATCGCCGCTCGAAGAGAAGTGGCGAAAGAATGGGTGTCCGAACTAATTTGCCGTTGGGAAACAATACATTTTTTACTTTGCAAATTATATTCAATCGGATCTTCCAACGTAATGATATGATCATTTCGCAATTTATTTATTTCTTCCAGCATCGCATAGGCAGTCGTAGTTTTTCCGTGTCCTGTCGGACCGCAGACAAGAATCAACCCTTGCTTGGCTAAAATCATCTCCTTTAGTTTTTCCGGTGCGCCAATCAAATCAAGACCCGGAATGTTGTGCGCAATGTGACGCATCGCGACTGAGACATTGCCTTTTTTATGAAAAGCATTGCAACGAAAAGTATCGCCCGTAGCATGGACATACGAAAAATCGAATTCTTTTTCCTCTAAATATCTTTTTATCCGTTCCGAATCACCAATCAGTTTGAAAATTATTTCTTCCGCCAGCTCTTTAGAGATTAAACCAAGTTCATCCAAAAAATAAACGCCACTGTCACCTCTGACAGCCATGCGTTCATTTGATCCGAAATGAATATCGGAGCACTTGTTGGCAAGCGCAAATTCTATAACTTTATTTATCATAAAATTATCGGACGAAAAATTAGTTTAATTAACCTAATATACTATCATAAAATAAGGCCTTTGTCAATCCTTCGGCTAAACTATCGCTTATTTAAGCCAAAATAAAAAAGCAGCCAACCATCGATGATGGCGGACTGCTTCGTTTCTAAATCAGATGACTTTATGTCTGCGTAGAAATACCAAAGAAATCAGACTGCAAAGAAGAAAAAGGCTTCCGCTGGCGATAAATGTCATTTGCAAAGAAAATTTATCGTTCACAACCCCCATTAGCGGACCGATAACAGAAAACATCAGGCGTCCAACCAAACCTTTAACCGACAAGATTGTAGCCCGGTCTTCTGAATCAACCAGTCCATTCACATAGCCCTTCACAATCGGATCATTGATTCCGCGGGTTAAATAAAATAGAAATATAAATCCTATCGACCACATAGAAGTCATTGTTCCTAGCAAGAAATATCCGACAATCGGACAACAAGCAATCAACAATAATGAATTTTTCTTCCCGAAGAGCTCTTCAATTTCACTCGCTTTAAAAGCAACCAGCGCCGCGAAAATTTGCAATACTGCCCAAAGAGCTCCGAAATTTTCCACAGGCACGCCAACTGAGAGCCACTTCATTTGGATAAACCAAACCATATTCAAAGTTGAAGCACTTATGCCGGCCGAAAAAAATATCAGCCATTTCACTTCCTTGTGTTCATGCAAAGAATATTTCAATACTCGCCACATAGTCAGAAAACTGCTTTCTTTTTCTTCGACAGCATGCGTTCGTGTTTCAACCAGCGTGAATGCCACTGGAATGGCCGAAAAAGCCAGCACCGCATCAAAATATAACGGAAAACGCAAACTTACCAGGGCCATAATTGACCCGCCGATAAAGCTTGTCACCCCTTCCGAAATAAATCCGACACACGAGGCTCTCCCTTCCCGCAGAATATATTTTTCTCCATCAAGTTTCATTTCCTCGCGCGTATCAAACAGCAAAGCACTATCCGCTCCAGAAACACAACTGCATCCAAAAGCCAGAACAATTTCCGCCAACAAGAATCCGTAAAATCCGTGCGACATTGTATACAAGATGTATCCAAAAGCGGAAAAGAAACTGCCGACGATAATAAAGTTTTTTCTGCCAAACTGATCAGCTAGATGTCCCGTTGGTACTTCAAACAACAACACTGCCACGGAAAACCACGATTGCAAGACCACTGCCTGACTTGTCGTCAAACCATTCTCCTTGAAAAACAGCATAATGATGGAGATGCTAAACATTCCGCTCCGAATCGCCTTAATCCAATACAGCTTCTTGAAATTCGTTTCTACGCCAACATTCTTCATGATTCCCTCCTCCTAAAATAATATTGAATTGTTAAACAACTGATTTGTCCGACTAAGAAAAAAGCCCGGCTTTTACTTAGCCGAGCTTATCTGAAAGGTTATTTAAATCTCTTTATGTTCTTACACGCAAGAAATGCTTCCGATAGACTGGGCTAAGTAAAATGTTTGCTGTTTCTGGAGAAACGCAAATATGACCGAATTTAATATCGGCTCTATCCATCTTATTTAGTTGCCAGTTATACTGGTTCATAAAAAAAATTTAAATTAATATGCTTAATTTTTACCATGGAATGCTAACTTTGTCAAATTTAAAAAAATTAAAAGGACTGATGCTCATTAAGCAATCAGTCCTTTTTCGCAATAACTTGCGAGCTCTTGAAGTGGTCAGTCAGGTGATTTTTCTTTTCACCCAGGATACATACAACTGGCTAAGCTCACGATTTAGCATTGCCATTCGTTCAGCATGCCCAGAGTCCTCCTTACCCCGAATTGAAATATATTTACGAATTGATCGGCTAGCCATTTCAATCCGCCATTCCAAATCAATAATGCATTGCGGACGATATGAGCCAACTAAAAGCTCAACTTTCCTTCCCCATTCCTCTGGATTCAATGGGACACCAATGTTCGCCATCATTTTCCCCTCCCGTTATAAAGATAAGTTTTGTGATAAATTATCACACTAAATTCAAAATCGAACGAACAAAAGAATACTACGAAAATACCACTAATCACCCTCCTTGTCAACAATAATTTTCTAGCGTAAATAAAAAGCCTTTGGAGTATTACAACAGCAAAGGCTTTTTGTGTTCAAAATCTAAATCTAACGCCGAATCCAAACACCCACATTGCGCGTTGCGCGATTGCCTGCGCGATCATACGCTGAAATCTTAACGCGATAAAATCCAAGTCCGATTTCATCCGGTATTAAAAAGAAATCATTTTTTGTTGTTTTGAATTTTCCGTTGATAGTATATTTATAATGATCTACTGCCCGATTGTCCTTCGCTTTCCACCAGAGCTTTTCTCCCGCATGCTTATGTGAGAGTAGTTCTGGTAAATCAGTAAATTCCGGATCTTCCGAGTCAATATTGATTTTATATTTTTTATCCGAAACTTCATCACCTGCCTCGTTATAATATACAATTTTTATCTCCGTTGTTTTCTTAAACTTAATGCCCATACTCCATTCGCCATCAGTATCTATGCCAGCTTCCTCAATCGTATCTCCATCACTTTTTATTTTTACTTTCCCACCAGCAAGTTCTGGTATCTTGGAAGAAAACTTCACACTCGCCTCACTACTGAAATATGACAAGAAACTTTTCTCATCATCATCCCCACTGCCCAAAGCTGGTCGCGGAATAGAATCAGCAATCGCCTCCAACTCTTCCAAAGTTGCCCCAGAAGTATTAATGACAATATCCTTACTATCAGCCAAATTAAACCCAGTTGGAATCGTCGTATCCGCCATAACATTACCGCCACTATCTGTAAAAACGCCAACAATTGAACTTACATTCAAATCGTTTGTAGCGTCTCCAGCCTGGATGACATAATCGCAAGTCCCATTTCCAGCGTTTGTAATTTGGAAAGTACAAACACTATCAATGTCACCAGTTTCTAATGTCACAACTACATCGCCAGTAGAAGTAACATTTTCAGAAAATTCAACATTAATATCGATAACATCGCCTATTTCATAGGTATCATTTATAACATTTGAAGACACGTTGCTAATAGTCGGTATTGAAACATCATTCCAAATCAATTGCATTTCATCAAAACTTGAATTCCCCGCGTTGTCCACGGCAGTCAAACGAAGCGTATATGTGCCATTAGCGCTCGCTGCAATCGTCGTGTCCTCCGCATTAGTTGAACCGAAAGTAATTATACCGACGCCCGGAGTTTGATTTGTCCAGGTATAGGTAGCAATACCATTCACATCAGAAACAGTTGCATCTTGCGTGAATTGTGCGCCAATTGAATTGTCCGCTCCCGCATTAACAGCCGGCGCCGTTGTGTCAATAACTAAAGCCTTGCTGGCAGCTAAATTAGTAGTTGGAACAAAATTAACCATCGGATTAGCAGCTTGATCAGCAATTGTTCCCACAATTGAAGTCACTTGCAAATCCGCACTCACATCACTAGCCTGAACAGTATAATTACAAGTGCCAGAAGAAGCATTTGTTACCTGAAAAGTACAAGTTTGATCAGTTGCTCCAGTTTCCAATGTCACCGTGACATCGCCCGTCGAAGTGACCGCTTCGGAAAAATTAACATCAATATCAACCACATCCCCTAGATTATAAGCGCCATTTGCCAAGCTCGAAGAAACGCTTGTAATAGTTGGCGCAGTCACATCAACTACTGGTGCAGTCAAAATTAATTGCATTTCATCAAAACTTGAATTTCCCGCATTATCTGTGGCTGTCAAGCGAATAGTATATGTTCCAGGCGTATCAGCGGAAATAGTTGTATCTTCTGCTGTGGCTGAACCGAAAGTAATTGTTCCGACTCCGGGAGTTTGATTTGTCCATGCATAAGTAGCCACGCCATTCACATCAAAAACAGTGGCATTTTGTGCAAATTGAGTGTCCGTTGAATTATCAGTTCCCGCGTTAACAACTGGTGCAATAATATCTTTTATAACATTCACTTCACTATCCGTGCCAGGATTTCCAGCCCCATCAATATCGCGAAGATAGAGCGTAAAATTACCAGCCGGAAGCGCATTAAAACCAGTAACATCATTTAGCGTTGTTACGCCCGAAGTGCAAGCAACCCAATTAGTATTATTAATTGAGCATTGCGGATTAGTTGTTTCGCCATCAGTAAATGTTATAATCTTCGTCGCATTGCTCACTGCACCTGCAAGCGGTGCAGTTATATTCACAACTGGCGGAGTAACATCGCCCCCAGAAGATTTAGTAATACTTATCTCACTCGCAAAAGAAGTAGAAACATTTCCCGCAGCATCCTTCATCCAAACATACAACGAAACCGGACCATCAGCCAAGCTCGATGCATCAATGCTGGAAAAAGCGAAATGCCCCGAGCCATCCGCCGCTTGACCAACATAATTTCCAATAACCCCGCCAAATTGATCATAGGCATCCCAATAAATAATCTGATCACCGGGCGGAGGAGTTGTTCCATTAAAAGAAAAATTTGTCACGTTACCGCTAGTAATCGGATCGGTATAGACCAGAATCGTCGGATTAGCCGGAACAACATTATCTACTGTTGCATTTACCGTACTACTTACTGTTGTTGGTCCATCCACATTAGATGCTGTAACTGAAACATTTCGATTTGCCACACCATCAATCGAACCAGGCGAAATAGAATAACAAGCTGTCCAAATGCCGTCTACCGTGCCGTCGCAACTGTTTATATCAGCCCCAGCATCATCGAAGGCTATAACTATTCCTCCGCCAAATTGGGAGAAATCGACTGTCACTCCCGTGATGCCAGGATTGTTATCGCCTGATGCCGAGTTATCCCAACCAAAGATAACTTGATCATCAATAATATATTCTCCACCATTGCCATTTGCCCCAGACATCAGCATATTGCCAGCCGTTACCACTGGAACGGCTGCTCTGGCAACTTGCCCAGAAAAAAATATACCTATCAGTACAGTTAACAAAAATAATAAAAAATTATTTCTTATTGATATCTTTTTATTCATACGAAATTGTTTTATTTATTTTTGCTAATCTTTACTTTATTCTACCATAAAATCCCGAATATCCAAGCTTTCACACAGGTCAAACTTGACAAATCGGCCATCTGTGTATATACTTAGACTGTTATTTTATGCCATTTCTGCAATAAAGCAGAAACATAAAAAACACACCCCTAGTTACTTAACAATAGAATAGAGAAAATGGAGACTCTATAATAATGTTTCAACGTGAGCAAAGAAATTAAGCAGTTTAATCTAAGTATCTCGTCCAATTAACCGATGAGATCACTTTCAAATACAATCAGGAGACACAACCAATGAGACCGAATTACTTCTTAAGTTCACTCGTTAACACCAAACTAGTCATTATTTTTTTACTCACCTTAACCCTTGGATTATTTCAAACACCATCAGCCCAATGTCAGAATGAAAGTTCTATAGGTAGTTTTTACACGCGCTTCAATGGAAGTACAGCGAAAATTGCCGCCAGAAATACAAACATGACGACGAAATACCAAGCGTTTTTGACAGACCTAAATATTGATTCCGCTAGACTAGGCGGAAAACTAACCGACAAAATTGCCATATCTTTTTCAGAAAACAAAATCATAGAGCCGGAATTATTGCTTACCTTTGATGTCACTTATGCAAAAAGCGATCCAAACATCAATCCCTCGTACTATTATTCTAAGCAACCTTTTAAGCTCCTAACGGTAAAACGCACAGCCTACTATGGACCAAAAAAAGGCCAGAAGGAATATTTCCACAAAACATTCCAGGAGGAAAAACGCATAAACGGAAGTGGCGACGCTACTTACTACGGAACGAAACCCTACATTGGAATTGTTGCTGCTGATCACAGAATATTCCCAAAAGGAACAATTCTGATTGTTCCGAATGCCCTTACTGGAAAAGAAGAGGTTCTTATAGCTGATGATCGCGGCAAAGACATCATAGGAAATTGGATTGATGTCTTCGCTGGCTGGGGAGAAGATGGCTTCGAAAGAGTCAAAACAATCCAAAACGCTGGAAACAAAGTGACTATCAAAGTCATTCAGCCATCCGCCTAATTTCTCAAACAACATACCAAAATACAAGGGTGGGGAAAAAATTTCCTCACCCTTATTGCTTTTCTATTTTTTTAGCTAAAGCGCCAAGCCTATAATCCGATTAATCAACTCCCGATAACTCATACCCGTTTTCATCATTAGCATCGGATACATCGAAAACTGCGTGAATCCTGGCAGAGTGTTGATTTCATTGAAATAAATTTTATTTCTCGCCACAAAAAAATCTAAGCGAGAAAAACCCCGGCAATCACACAAGCGATAAATTTTTTCCGCCATTTGCAAAATTTCTTTTTCTTGTTTTTCCGTCAGCTTGGCGGGAATCTTAACTTCCGTTTTATTATTCTTATACTTCTCATCAAAATCATAAAAATCTTTCGCTAAAACTAGCTCGCCTGGTCGCGATACAAGCAACTTATCATTTCCCAAAACCCCAACCTCAACTTCACGCATCTGCGAAAGCCCTTCTTCTATAACAATTTTTCCATCATGCAAGCTGGCGACTTCAATTGCTTTTTCCAGTTGTCTGATTTTTTCCACTTTCGTGATTCCCACCGACGAACCAGAATTAGCCGGTTTCACAAACAACGGCAACTTGAAAGTTTTTCTGATTTTTGCAATTTTCTTTTTCAAGTCTTTCTTATCTTCAACATCTAAATTCAGCACTTCAAATTTTGTTTGATTGATTTTATAGCCTTGCAAAAAATTTTTACAAACTGCCTTATCCATACAAAGCGCGGAAGACAAAACTCCGCAACCACAATATTTCACCACATAGCGCTCCAGAATTCCCTGCAAAATTCCGTCTTCGCCATAACGCCCATGCGTCATTAAAAGAGCCACATCAAAAACTCCATCAAAATCCGCTTCGTCTATTCTTTGCTTCGACTTGTCCAAGTTTGAAAAATCTGCTACTTGATAGAAACAACCGTCCTTATGCCAATAAATCAACACTAATTCATATTTTTTATTATCAAAATTCGCTGCAACATTTTGAGCCGAAATAATTGAAACTTCTGCCTCATTTCCTAGTCCACCAAAAAATAAACCAACCTTTTTCATAGATCAAATATTCACTGTTTATACTTAAACTATATCATAAAAAAAACAAGGGGGCATCTCCGGTGAGAAGCCCCCTGTTACAACCAAGCGCCATTGCGCCGACACATCTCATTGCAAATAAACCCAAAAAAGCCATCTATTCAATTGTCTTAAAGATTCCTCACTCTGCTCTTTTTCTTTAAGCAATTTTTCTTTTGCTTTTTGATAATATTCCAATGGATTTTCACTATTCAACTCAACTAATGACACATCAATCCGCACTAAAGCCTGTTTAGTGTCATTCATATTGCCCACTTCTACAGCCAGCGCTGCCACTATGCACGACCCGGCCATAAGCCCGATAAACAGAATTCGTTGCATCATTTTCCCCTCCTTTTTTCCAAGATATATTCCTAAAAAGCTGGCCGTCTATGCAATGTCCCCTAAAATAGCCGGAACTGTCACCTGCAATTCCATAATTCTTCCTAACCTTTCATTTTCCGGCAAACCAGCTAAGTCACTCGCCTCAACAAGTGCATAGTTGTGTCTTCTATCCCGCTCATACTGGGAAATTCTGAAGATGAATTTATAATCGTCGATAACCACTTCAGCTTCATCGGCTAACTCGCCCGTTATCTTTGCCGGCACTTGCGCGCCGACTCTTTCAAAAATTTCATTGCGCACTTCTGCGGCAAAGCTTTTTTGCGAACACGCCTGTTTAACCTTGGTACAATCGATGCGGATATAACCGCCCGCTTCGGCTCCATATTGAACAGGTTCATTAAAGCTGACAAAAACAGCATCCTTAAAATTCGGATCAACCACAGCAATCAGTCCGAACGTCACACAAAAAAATCGCTGATTCTCTAGAATGATCTTGTCTTTTTCCATTGGCTGCCTCCTTTTCCCCTTTGCGTTTATGTTTTAGTGATAATTTTATCACCGCAAATTGTCAAACAACTTCCGTGCAGTCTAGCGAAAAACAGCTATTTTGTCAATCACAAAACATAAATCAATCTCCGAAATAGGCAATCATATTTTTTTATTAAAAATAAAATTGTTTCCTACCATGAATAACGCTAACTTGTTTTTTTATAAAATTATTCTTCTTCTTTCTCCTGCCTTTTCGAAGCCAAGGAAGTAGTTAATGATAAAATGATACTGAAAATAAGCGCCCACCAGAAACTTGCTACATGGAATCCGGGAACAATCGAGGCGGCTAGCATAACCATCAAAGCGTTGATTACAAAAATAAAAAGCCCTAAAGTTAAAATTGTCGCCGGCAAAGTTAGAAAAATTAAAATTGGTTTGATAAACGCATTGAGAAACCCCAAAACTAACGCCACCAGCATCGCGCTGACAAAGCCTGCCACCGCGATTCCCGGCAAAAGATATGCCATCGCCAAAATAACCATTGCCGACACAACCCATGATACTAAAAAATCCATAATATTATATTTAAATAATTACCATTTCCCGCCCTATACCGCCATACTACTCCCCTTTTCTATTTTGTCCAATACTAGATTAGACTATTAAATAAAAAGAAGTCAATTGCCCTGATAAGCAATTGACTTCCTGTTGTATCCCTACAAGATACGGCTATTTTAATATTAAGGGCTAATTATTTTATTAAGCCCATAAACCTTTCGCCACCAAGCACAGACACATGCCAGAAATAATCAAAGTAGTAATCATCGCTATCTTATATGCAGTCCAATCCGTACGCTCAACAAAGGCAAGAACAAATCCAATAATTGGAGCAGATGCTACTACGGGAATGGCAATACCTGTCAACACATAGGTAAACTGATGAGCAACATACATTCCATCCATCCTGCTTCCAATATACGCGCCGGCAGCAAGCAACAGTATAGTTAAGACTGCGTTACCCACACTGCCCCATTCTTTTCCTTTCATCCCATTTATAACCCAAAGGTTGCACAATATCAGATATGGACCTACTGCAATTCCAATTCCCAGCCAAATGTTATCGTTCATATTTCTTCCTCTTTTCTGTGGTTTTTGGTGCTTATGCACCCCATAATTGTAAAATAAACTATTTCATCACTATTTTCATGATTTATTATTATACTCATATTTTTCACGCGCTGTCAACCTATACTTAATTTTCCTGCCTTGACTTTTTTCCGCTTTCTATGTTACAACTACAGCATAGAGAGCCCGTGCGGCCAAAAAAATTCTTGCGCACATTTTCACCCAGACACTTCCAAAAAATTTGAAATCCTGATTGGTTTAAATAATTAAGAGTGACCTAGAAAGGCGCAGTTTTAATTAACCTAATACACAATCATATGAGTATTTTAATTTGGATTGTCTTTGGAGCTTTAGTTGGTTGGGTAGCGTCTATGATCGTAGGATCAGAAGGCGGATTGATTTGGGACGTTATTGCCGGAATCGTCGGGTCATTACTTGGCGGATGGCTAATGAGCTTCCTCGGCAAGGGTGGCGTCACGGGATTTAATATGTACAGCTTTTTAGTTGCCCTGCTCGGCGCAGTCGTCCTAATCACAATCGTGCGCGCTTTGCGCTAAACGAGTGTCACATCCAAAGTGAAACAAAAAAGGTGCCTTATTGAAGGCGCCTTTTCTTTTATCCACACAGCATGGGGCAGTAAATAATGTTGGAACTATTTTTATGAAGAAAAAGTGGTGTGTTTGTATCTCTGATTTGAAACCTTATGAATAATCATAAAACAAAAACAGGGTTTTATCCCTGCTTTGAAAAGTATAAACTTTAGGCGAACATCTTCACCAACCAGCCAAATAGACTAACTCCGCTTTCATTTTCAGCAATAAACGCTTGTAATCTAGTATTTTCCTGCTGGAATTGTTTTACTTGATCTTGAAGGACTTGTTTAACCACTGGATCGGATACTTCCGCCATCAAATCTGTAAGAACCTTGATTCTGGTTTGATTTTCAGTGATAGCCGTTTGCACATCAGTAATACTTCCATATTTCGGACCGATGAGGAATTTCGTAAATCCACCTCGACTCTTGATATCTTTGATGGAATTTTCCACTTTGGCAGATGAAGCATTTTGCGCCTGAGCCACCACGTTTACTTGTTTGCCAATACCGCTATCCATATCTCCAATTTCTTTAAGGTTATGGACAAATGAAGCTACTTCGTTTTTGTATTCATCAGCTTCATCTCCATCTTCCTCATCATCATCGCCATAAGCTAATTCCATTGCGTGTTTCAGTGTTTCCAGTTTCTTATCCGCTACTTCTGTCAAGGTCTCGGCACCTACTAAATCCCCAGCTGTTACTTTTTCCTTAGCTTGGCTTAATAGATCCTTCACATTATTTAGAGAAAGTTTAAAAGAAGAAACATCCACGCCCCGGTCCGAAAGAGCATTAAGTTTAACTTCTATCTTGACGACATCCTTGGCTAAATCCTGAATTTCTTCCGTAGCGTCATTATTATCATCGTTTTCGTCTTCATCTCTTAAAGTCATCTTAACAAGTTTTTCCAAACGTTCCAGTTTTTTCTCTGCAAGCTCAATCAATGATTCGGCCTCGGCTGGAGCAGAAACCATCTTAGCTTCCGACTGGCTAGCTAAATCTTTAACTTCTGAAAGAGTAGTATTAAAAGAATCTACATTAACCCCATTAACACCCAGCACGCTTATTTTATATTCAACTTTTTTTATATCATTGTTTAATTCCTGGATTCCCTCTTGGGCGTCATTCTTATCTCCATCTTCTTGATCAACTTCATCCACCTCATCTACTTCATCTACCTCGCCTGCATCATCTCCCTCGTCTTCTAGTTTCTGCTCAGCTACTGATGTTCTGCTTCTATTAGTTTTTACTTCATCTTTTTCATCCTCACTGTCCTTTACATCTTCATTATCGTTATCTTTTTCATCTTCGTGATTCCTTACTTCATCTTTTTCATCTCCCGCATCTTTTACTTCAGGCTTATCCTCATCTTCACTTTCTTCACCCTTTACGATTGAAATTCCAATTTTGCTCTGACTAATGAAAGTATTGGCGAAAACTACTCCTGTTCCAAACAGGATGCCAATAATGGCAGCTAAGGGCAGATGCTTTTTGATTTTTTGCATATTTATTTTTATTACAAATTAAACCTGAATTTATTATACCATGAAAGAGAATGAAAGTTATCTATAATTCTAACCTCCTACTGCCAACACAAAAAAACAAGGCTAAAATAAGCCTTGTTTTTTATTATGCCCGGCAGTACTAATGATTTATATAGTGCATTAAATGCGATGCGTGATCAAAAATTTCAGTATTTTGCCACATCTTTATAAAATCATTGCGCAAAATATTCCCGGATTTTTTGCAAAATAAAAACGCACCCACCATTGGATGCGTTTTTCATGCACGGGCTTGGGTATGCGCTTCGAGAGAATATACTGGAAAATTGGGATGTGATTGAGATTAGATTGGAGCGCGCGATGGCTTTGATGAAATAAAAAAATGGCGCCTACCCGAAAAGGTCAACGCCAAATGTAGAGAGGTACTGCTAATCTTCAGGGCTCGGAAGCTATGGCAATTTCTTGCCGGCAATGAAGTCTTCATAGAGAATCTCGCCTCCTGTATTCCACTCCAAATTTAAGCTTGAAAGTTTAAACATACCAAACGATTCTCATATTCTTTCCTG